>Ga0307513_10001643_pt1 | contig 32013 bp, 22 predicted proteins | sample 15_EM_MG_FD_202174 | JGI IMG/M metagenome (GOLD analysis project Ga0307513, IMG submission 202174) | Populus trichocarpa ectomycorrhiza microbial communities from riparian zone in the Pacific Northwest, United States - 15_EM | ecosystem: Host-associated > Plants > Roots > Unclassified | place... | reverse complement strand
AGGTGTAATTTGTAGTTGTCTGTGTCAGGTAGATGTTCTAGGACCTTGAAAGGTCCGAACCAGCGTGGTTCTAGCTTCTTGGATCGTCCAGGAGAGGAGGTATAAGGGCGGCCTCTAACAAGAACTCGGCTGCCATTCTTGAAGGGTTCCGTTAGGGGTTTGCGGCGTTTGTCAGCCTGGACAGTCTGGCGGAAGGTAGCATGCTTTCTGGCCATGTCTACTTCCATTCTTGTTGGTTCATGGGCGTTTAGGATATCGTCCACAGCTGGTACATTGCTGGCGGATCTCTGGAGAGGGTTGAATATCTTCCAGGGAGGTCCATAGAGGGCATGGTATGGCGAGATACTTAGAGGTTCATGGGGGACGCCATTCATGCCTGCTGCAATAGCGGGGAGGGTGCCGCACCACTTGTTCGGTCTGGGGTTAACAAAGTTCCTCATTAGCTATTTGAGGGTACGGATCCTTCGCTCAACCTGTCAATTCGTTTGGTGGTGGTATTGGGTCGCCATCTAGACCTGGATACCAAGGGACTTCATCATTTGTGACCCAAACTTAGAGGTAAAGCGGGAGTCCTGGTCAAGGACAATGCTGAGAGGGAGGCCATGGACGTCAAAGATAGTGCTGTTGAGTTTCTTGAAGATCTTTTCAGAGGTAGCAGCGTCCTTGAGTGGGATGAGATGTGTTTAGGAGGTAAAGCGGTCCATTATGACCATGATAGATGTATAGCCATCGGATTTGTTAAAAGGGCCAGCGAAGTCTATGGCTAGGGATTGGTAGGCTTCGTCGGGGTCAGGAAGGGTAAGGGATAGTCCATAGGGTAGGGTGGTGGGCTCGTTGTTAATCTGGCACTTATCGGATGACCGACAGTAGAGGACAAAGTCCTGGCGCCTCTGTGGCCACCAGAAGAAGCAAGTCGCATAGGAGTAGCATTTGTAAGCTGAGAAATGTCCAAGGCCTTCATGGACAGTGTTGAGGATGAAATCCCGTAGGGATACCCCCTTCTAAAGAGGTCCTACCGGTATATAAAGGTTTTCGTACCCATTGGGGTTCTGGGCAAGGAGAAGGCCAGCGCGGATGGAATAGTGCAATTTGTTATCGGTTGCTTTGACCCTGGTATAGAGGGCGTCGGTCCTAAGGGCTTCTCTGACTCGCTGGGCGAGGATACCCATAAGGCGGGAGTGTAGGGGGCTTAGGAATTGGTTGGCATTGGTTGCCTCATCAGAGTCACAGCCTGTATGGCTGTAAAGGGGACTAAGGGCCAGCAAGGCCATGGGCGGTGTAGCTAGAATGGTATCATTCATACGAAAAGGCGGCAGGATTTCTGAGAGGTATGGGATATCGGGGAGCGAGGCCTGGCCTGCCTCCAGGGCTGTATTCGATGTTGAAGTCCTATCCAGTTCTTTTCTCTTTGTCTTCTTACTCTGCTTCTGGACCTTAGGGTCCTTTGGCCAGTAGCCTGCACCTTCTTTTTCATTCTCAGGTATTTCACACCCATCGTCAGTGCATGACATCCAGCTCATTTCTGAGTATCGCCTTTCCATTTCACTAGAGATTGGGAGAGTTGTATTATCACCCCAAGAGTTTCCAATTGATATTCTGCTATCGTTGCTGGCTGCGCTTGATGTAGCTGGCGAGGAAGCAGAGGCCTTACGATTCTCGGAGCGAGTCACAGCCTTGCTGGTAATCTCGTCCATAAGGGATTCAAGGCGGCAGCGACTGATAGAGTCACTGCTGGTAAGGGTGGGAGAGGTTTGGGCTTCGCCTGAGTACTATATGGCGTCGTCTGATTCAATGCTAAAGTCGGTAGAAGAGGCGTAGCTTGTATTGATCTGTAGGGGTTGGGTAGGGTCAGGTAGCTCAAGGCTATCATAATCGATAGTGGAGTCCTTGAGGCTTATATCTAACGGCCCTGGGGTTCCTTCATGGATTCTCGATAGGTAGTCTGCAAGGAAATTCTTCGCTCCTGGCTGATATTCTATTTTAAAATCAAAGTGACTGATGTGTGTAAGCCATCTCTGCTGTCGTCCATTGAGATTCCTTTGTGTCATGAGTTTGGTGAGACTCTCGTGGTCTGTAACCACAGTAAATTGCGTGTGTAGCAAATGGGGAGCGAATGCTTCCATAGCCTCAATGATTGCGAGCGTTGCTTGTTGGTGTGTGGGGTAGTTGCTTTGTGATGGCGTCAGCTTCCTGCTGTGGAACGCTGCAGGTCCGGCTACATCTCTGGTTGGTCCTTGGCCAATCCAAGCGCCCGTACCTGTAGGGGCTGCATCGGTAAAAAGCCATATCATATCTGGCTTATTATAGTCGATCGGTCTTAGGACTTTGTGCTTATCTGCAGCTCGCTTAACCGCTTCGAAGGCTGCTTCCTGCAGATCCGTCCACAGCTATTCAGCGTTCCCACTCAGCTCAGTGAGCGGGGCTGTGATGGTGGCGATGTGGGGAATGAACTGCGAGATATAATTAACCATTCCATTGAATCACTGCCGTTCTTTCTGGCTCGCTGGCCTTGTCCAGTCCATTATAGTCCGGATTTTCTCTCGTGCAGGGTGGATGCCATCATCGTCTATCATATGGCCTAGGATATCGAGTTTTGTGGCAAAGAAAACACTCTTTCGTGAGTTGGCATAATAGCCGGCGTTCTGCAGCTTACTTCAGGTGTTCGTAACGTCCTTAACATGCTCTTCAAAGGTGTCACTGAAGACAAAAATATCGTCAATGTAGACCCATATGTTCGTGCCTAATTCGTTATGGAATAGGTCCTCCATAGTCCTCACAAAGGTTCCTGGGGCATTCATGTCTTCTTGCATCATGACCTGAATGGTAAAGCCGCCGAAGGGTGTCTTGATAGTGTTGTACATCACATCATCTGGATGCACTCTGGTCTGGAAATAGGCGTCACTGAGATCTATCTTGATGCGGAACCTTCCTCTGGCTACCGCATTTAATATCGTGTTTTGTTCAGGGATCTGTGTATGATCTGCCTGGGTGTTATCATTCCGGAAGCGGAGGTCCACCAGGGGTCGGATTCTGCCATCCCTTTTGGCTTCCACAAACATGCTGGCTCCTCCGGGCACACTGGTCCTATCGAGGATACCGGCGTTCATCTGCCTATTGATCCATTCCTTGTATTTGTGCATCAATGCTAGTGGCGCTTTGAAAGTCGGTGTCTTGAAAAGCTTGGTCGGGTCTAGGAGGCTTATCCTGTGCATTATCTTGCGTACTGGGAGCAGTTCCTCAGGTACCTCTTTGACAAATACCTTGGGGAACATCGCCAGGAAGTCTGGTACTTCCTGTGGCTTTGTCATGGCTGATCTGGACTCTCTAAAATTTCCGTCACAGGTAACTCTGACCTTGTACTTGGAGAAGTAAATGCTGTTGTTTTGGCGATCGATGATCACTCCTAGCCTTATGAGATCGTCCATACTGATGAGGATATCATAGTCTGATACTGGCGTGACTAGCATAGGCACCTTGTCGACTCTCATCTTGCCTAGCTGAATCATAACCTCAACAGAGAAGTTGCTAGTTGATCGTGATCCTTTAACTGCCATCTTCAGGGTGACGGGATTCTTCCTAGCTGTGTAGGTGATGTTATGTGTTGTAACGAATTTGTTGGATATCCGGGTACCGCCAATGGTACCTCTATCTGCGAGGGGTCTGGCGGGCTTGCCATTGATGTTGATAGTGAATTCGAGTGCTTGGAATGGCCTATCCTTAGGCGTGCCTAATGTAGTCTTGTAGGTTCTGATAGAGCCGCTGCAATCTAGCTCCTCTGTGCTGTCTGTATCGGGCTCATATTCGCCTTCGCTGCTGTCTGGGCTTTCCTCAGAGAGCCGAACATGGTTGGTCTTAACTTCTTTCTTTGGGCATTGAGTTGCCATGTGTCTGCTTTCGCCACAGTAGAAACAGGCTCCTTCTGCCTTGCGGCGGTTCATTTCAGCCTTACTTGGCTTGTTGGACTTGTTATAGGTCCTCTTCTTAGCCCGGGCCTTTCCTTTGCCTGTTCTCCTGGGCGTTGATGTGGTAGAGGGTTTGCGATAGGTATTCTCTTTCTTTTGTGTACAGGTTTTGCTGCTAGAAGCCTGGCTTCTATCGCTGCCTTTATAGCCGCTAGTTCTATACATGGTAGCGTCATAGCGTTCTGCTACAGCCACCATCTGGTCCCAGGTATCTTCTGGTCTGAGCTGGGGTTCAACATTGCGGCGTAATCTAGAGTCCATAGCATCGAGAAATGGTTGCTTTTGTGCATAGTCTGAGATAGATCCTGCTGGAAGGGATCCTTTGACGTCCGCTAGCTCTCCAGCAATCTTCGTTATGCGTGCTGGCTGTCCACCTGCTGTCTGGCGGATATTCTGCCCCTTATGATAGGTGTCATCGGTGTTTGTAGAGGATTCAAATAGCAGCTGAAGGCGTTGGGTTAACTGCGCTAGAGTTAGGTCCTCCACTTCTCTCTCTAGCGTCTGATATGCGTTGTTGGCCTTGCCATCTGTGTAGGCGCCATAGTAATCCCCCACTCTAGGGCAGTCGTCATTCAGTCCTGATCTTGCTAGATGCTTTTTGACTGTTCTGAGCCATCGCTTGAGTTTGTCTGGCTTTAGGTCTTCTCCTTCTGCGATGAACATAGGCAGTTTAGGGAGCTTGGGCGGGGGCAACCTGGCCGGGGCTGGGTGTGCCATAATGCCTGTAGGTGGGTCTGGGTCTGGAGGTGGTGGGTCTGATCGTTCAGGGGGCTCTCTGGCGTTCCTGGATCTTGAGGGTCTTTCCGGTGTGTCTGGGATGAATGTGCCAGGTAGCGATTGCTCTCTATGCTCTCGGGAGGGGGCTCTAGTTGGTGTCTGACTTCCAAAGGCTCCTAGAATACTGGGTGCTCACCTCCTGCTTGTAGTGGGGTGTTCTGGTGAGCGTTCAGTTTCCGAAGTTTGCTGTGCTGCTGCTCTTGCTGCAGGTCTTTCCTCAAGCCGCCGGGCTTCTCTTTGAATGAGTTCCTCGACTATGAGGTCGTGTTCTTCGTCTGAATCTGTATCTAGATCTCCTGGAAGGAGGTGACTAGTTCTTGCTGGTGTATCTGCTGAGCCTGGCGTTGGCCCAGGGGTTGGTTCCTGTGTGGTTGGTTCTGGAGTATCGTCTGTGGGTTCTGCTGAAGGACGATTGTACGCCCTACCGGACCTGGTAACGCTTCTACACCTGCGTTCTGCGATTGTGAATGTAGCACCTGAGCCGGGAGTTCCTTTCCCTGCCGCTCCTGCTTCTAACTAGTTATCAAGGTACTGGGAGGGTGATCAATCCTACCAGGCTGTTCCCAATCCTGAGAACAAAGGGTTTTCAGCTACTGTAGGCAAAGAAATGTAACAGGTTTATTCCTGTCTAACGAAAATACAATAGGACCAGCGATAGACCTGCTAGCGCTGGTGCTAAGGGAGGCTTCAAGGGACTGGAGGTAAGAGATAATAGTTGAAGAACAAATAGAACTCAGGGTTTGCCGTTCAACCAAGTGTATTCTTAGACTGAAGGTTTGTCGAAGTCTGCCGTCTCCTGCTAGCCAGGAGACTGGTTTAAATACAAAACCCAAGAGCGATAGCTTTCCTGCAATCCACATCATTACCAGTAGCTGCGCACATACCGGAATCCTGTAATCCTGCAAGACCAAAGAAAGAAAGAAACAAACAAACAGTGCTCAGCCTTCGCCAGTGCTACATGACCATTCCATACCCGGAATCCTAAATATAAACTTCCAGCAAAGCAAACTAAACCTAGCAATACGATAGCATAGCCTATCTGACTCAGAGACAGTGGCGGAGCTGAAATCAAATCAAATAAACTAAATATAAATCAACTAAACATAGGAGATCCTGAACTGCCCGCTCCTGTGTACTGTTACCCGAACATGTACAGATGTTGCAGGAGGCCATGGACGTCAAAGATAGTAGTGTTGAGTTTCTTGAAGATCTTCTCAAAGGTAGCTGCGTACTTAAGCGGGATTAGATGTTTGTAGGAAGTAAAGCGGTCCATTATTGCCATAATAGATGTGGAGCCATCGGATTTGTTAAACCGGCTGGCAAAGTCTATGGCTAGGGATTGGGGGGCTTCGTCGGGGTCAGGGAGGGTAAGGGATCGTCCATAGGGTAGGGTGGTGGGCTTGTTGTTAATCTGGCACTTATTGCATGACCAACAGTATAGCCCAAAGTCCTGGCGCATCTGTGGCCCTCAGAAGAAGCAAGCCGCATAGGAGTGCCATTTGTAAGGTGAGCAATGTCTGAGGCCTTCATGGACAGTCTTGAGGATGAAATCACGTAGAGATACCCCCTTCTCAAGAGGTGCTACTGGAATATAAAGATTTTCGTACCCATTGGTGTTCTGGGCAAGCAGGAGGCCATCGCGGATGGAATAGTGCAATTTATTATCGGTTTCCCAGACCCTGGTGTAGAGGGCGTCGTTTTTAAGGGCCTCTCTAACTCGCGGGGGGAGGATACCCATAAGGCGGGAGTGTAGGGTGCTTAGGAATTGATTGGCATTGGTTGCCTCATTGGAGTCATAGCCTGCTTGGCTGTAAAGGGGGCTAAAGGCCGGCGAGGCCATGGGAGGTATAGCTAGAATGGAATCATTCATACGAAAAGGGAGGATGCTTTCCCAGAGTTATGGGATATCGGGGAATGAGGCCTGTCCTGCCTCAAGGGCTGCATTTGATGTTGAAGTCCTATCCAGCTCTCTTCTCTTTGTCTGCTTACTCTGCTTCCGGAGCTTAGGCTCCTTTGGCCAGTAGCCTCCACCTTCTTTTTCATTCTTATGTATTTTACACCCATCGTCAGTCCATGACATCCAGCTCATTTCTTAGTGTCGTTGTTCCATTTCACTAGAGATTGGGAGAGTTCTATTATCACCCCGAGAGTTTCCAATCGATATTCTGCTATCGTTGCTGGCTGAGCTTGATGAGGCTGGCGAGGAAGCAGAGGCCTTACGTTTCTGGGAGCGAGTTACTGCATTGCGGGTAATCTCGTCCATCAGATATTCAGGGCAGCAACAACTCATAGAGTCACTGCTGGTAAGGGTGAGAGAGGTTTGGGCTTCGCCTGAATGGTACATGGCGTCGTCGGATTCAATGCCAAAATCGGTAGAAGTGGCGTAGCTTGTATTGGTCTGTAGGGGTTGGGCAGGGTCGGCTAGCTCAAGGCTGTCATAATCGATAGTGGGATCCTTGAGGCTTATATCTAACGGTCCTGGGGTTCCCTCATGGATTCTCAATAGGTAGTCTGCTAGGAAATTCTTCGCTCTTGGCTGGTTGTCACAAATCGTGACTAAGCAAGGCAGATTTCACATGACTAATACTTATTAGTCATAAGGTATGTTGGGTTTTGCACTATGACGTCATTTGACTCATAGCTTTCACATGACTGCGCACTTGCGAGTTATTGGTTGATAATAATTGGTTAATAATTTCATAACGTGTAACAGGTTTATTCCTGTCTAACGAAAATACAATCGGACGGGCGATAGACCTGCTAGCGCTGGTCCTAAGGCAGGCTTCAAGGGACCGGAGGTAAGAGATAATAGTTGACGGACAAATTGAACACAGGGATTGCCGTTCAACCAAGTGTATTCTTAGACTGAAGGTCTTTCGAAGTCTGCTGTCTCCTGCTAGCCAGGAGACTGGTTTAAATACAAAACCCAAGAGCGATAGCCTTCCGGCAATCACGATCATCACCAGTAGCTGCGCACATACCGGAATCCTGTAATCCTGCAAGACCAAAGAAAGAATCAAACAAACAGTGCTCAGCCTTCGCCAGTGCTACATGACCATTCCATACCAGGAATCCTAAATATAAACTTCCAGCAAAGCAAACTAAACATAGCAATACGATAGCATAGCCTATCTGACTCAGAGACAGTGGCGGAGCTGAAATCAAATCAAATAAACTAAATATAAATCAACTAAACATAGGAGATCCTGCACTGCCCGCTCCTGTGTACCGTTACAGGAACATGTACACATGTTACATTCCCTTATTATGAAAAATCAACAATGATTCCAAAGTCCTCGCTCTCCTCAGCGCTCTCGTCAGTGTGCCATAGGAGGCTGTCGTCATCTGTGGGGAAATAGGCCTGCTCAGAGCTGCTAGAATCATATTCCTCATCGTCATAGGGTTCCCAGAAGTCGTCTGGGCAGTGGTTTGCGGTTCAGGGTATAGATGAAACTTCCATGGGTTCCCCGGAAGCTTTCATGTAGTGGGAGGTGATCTGGGGCGCCTGTTCTGCAGGGTGGTTAGCGTCTCAGTATTCCTGTATGAGTTCCATGGAGTGGTCGAGGTTCTCGATAGGTTCCCAGGAGTCGTCTGCTCGCTCATAGCCTTTCCAGTGAACCAGGAATTCGTGTCCGTTGTTCTGGCGGCGGTAGTCGAGTATCTGCTCTGCTTCCCATTCTTCGGCATTGTCGATTAGGATGGGGGCTGGCTTGTCTATTCTGCGGCACTTGAATCTATCGGGATCGTTCTCTCTGTATTCCTTAAGGGAGGAGACGTGGAAGTAGGGTTTCTGGCGGGCCATTCTGGGCGGGAGGGGTAACTTGTAGTTGTCGGTGTCAGGTAGATGTTCTAGGCCCTTGAAGGGTCCGAACCAGCCTGGCTCTAGCTTCTTGGATCGTCCTGGGGAGGAGGTATAACGGCGGCCTCTAACAAGAACTCTGCTGTCATTCTTGAATGGTTCCGTTAGGGGTTTGCGGCGTTTGTCCGCCTGGACAGTCTCGCGGAAGGTAGCATGCTTTCTGGCCATGTCTACTTCCATTCTTGTTGGTTCATGGGCGTTTAGGATATCGTCCACAGCTGGTACCTTACTGGCGGATCTCTGGACAGGGTTGAATATCTTCCAGGGGCGTCCATAGAGGGCATAGTATGGCGAGATGCCTAGAGATTCGTGGGAGGCGCCATTCATGGCTGCTGCAATAGCGGGAGGGCGCCGGACCAGTTGTTCTGTCTGGGGTTAACAAAGTTCCTCATTAGCTGTTTGAGGGTACGGATCCTTCGCTCAACTTGGCCATTCGTTTGGTGGTGGTATTGGGTCGCCATCGAGACCGGGATACCAAGGGACTTCATCATTTGTGATCACAACTTCGAGGTAAAGCGGGAGTCCTGGTCAAGGACAATGCTGAAAGGGAGGCCATGGACGTCAAAGATAGTGCTGTTGAGTTTCTTGAAGATCTTTTCAGATGTAGCAGCGTCCTTGAGTGGGATGAGATGTGTGTAGGAGGTAAAGCGGTCCATTATGACCATGATGGATGTATAGCCATCGGATTTGTTAAAAGGGCCAGCGAAGTCTATGGCTAGGGATTGGTAGGCTTCGTCGGGGTCAGGGAGGGTAAGGGATCGTCCATAGGGTAGGGTACTGGGCTCGTTGTTGATCTGGCACTTATCGCATGACCGACAGTAGAGGACAAAGTCCTGGCGCATCTGTGGCCACCAGAAGAAGCAAGCCTTATAGGAGTAGCATTGGTAAGCTGAGAAATGTCCGCGGCCTTCATGGACAGTCTTGAGGATGAAATCCCGTAGGGATACCCTCATCTAAAGAGGTCCTACCGGTATATAAAGGTTTTCGTACCCATTGGTATTCTGGGCAAGTAGAAGGCCATCGCGGATGGAATAGTGCAATTTGTTATCGGTTTCCTGGACCCTGGTGTAGAGGGCGTCGGCTTTAAGGGCTTCTCTAACTCGCTGGCCGAGGATATCCATAAGCGGGGAGTATAGGCTGCTTAGGAATTGGTTGGCATTGGTTGTCTCTTTGGAGTCATAGCCTGCTTCGCTGTAAAGGGGACTAAGGGCCCGCGAGGCCCTGGGCGGTGTGGCTAGAATGGTATCATTCATACGAAAAGGCGGGAGGCTTTCCGCGAGGTATGAGATATCGGGGAGCGAGGCCTGGCCTGCCTCAAGGGCTGTATTCGATGTTGAAGTCCTAGCCTGCTCTTTTCTCTTTGTCTTCTTACTCTGCTTCTGGACCTTATGGTCCTTTGGCCGGTAGCCTGCATCTTCTTTTTCATTGTCATGTATTTCCCACCCATCGTCAGTGCATATCATCCAGCTCATTTCTGAGTGTCGTCTTTCCATTTCACTATAGATTGAGAGAGTTGTATTATCACCCCAAGAGTTTCCAATTGATATTCTGCTATCGTTACTGGCTGCGCTTGATGCAGCTGGCGAGGAAGCAGAGGCCTTACGCTTCTGGGAGCGAGTCACAGCACTGCTGGTAATCTCGTCCATAAGGTATTCAGGGTGGCAGCGACTGATAGAGTCACTGCTGGTAAGGGTGGGAGAGGTTTGGGCTTCGCCTGAGTGGTACATGGCGTCGTCTGATCCAATGCTAAAATCGGTAGAGGAGCCCTAGCTTGTATTGATCTGTAGGGGTTGGGTAGGGTCAGGTAGCTCAAGGCTATCGTAATAGAGAGTGGGGTCCTTGAGGCTTATATCTAACGGCCCTGGGGCTCCCTCACGGATTCTCGATAGGTAGTCTGCTAGGAAATTCTTCGCTCCTGGCTGGTATTCTATTTTCAAATCAAAGTGAATGATATGCGTTAGCCATCTCTGCTGTCGTCCATTGAGATTCTTTTGTGTCATGAGTTTGGTGAGACTCTCGTGGTCTGTAACCACTGTAAATTGCCTGTGTACCAAATGGGGAGCGAATGCGTCCCTAGCCTCACTGATTGCGAGCGTTTCCTGTTGGTGTGTGGGGTAGTTGCTTTGTGATGCCGTCAGCTTCATGCGGTGGAACGCTGCAGGTCTGGCTGCATCTCTGGTTGGTCCTTGGCCAATCTAAGGGCCCGTGCCTGTAGGGGATGCATTGGTAAAAAGCCAGATCATATCTGGCTTATTATAGTCGATCGGTCTTAGGACTTTGTGCTTATCTGCAGCTGGCTTGACCGCTTCGAAGGCTGCTTCCGGCAGATGCGTCGACAGCCATTCAGGGTTCCCAGTCAGTTCTGTGAGCGGGGCTGTGATGGTGGCGATGTGGGGAATGAACTGCGACATATAATTAACCATTCCATTGAATCGCTGCAGTTCTTTCTGGCTCTCTGGTCTTGGCCAGTCCATTATGGTCCGGATTCCTTCTGGTGCAGGATGGATGCCATCATCGTCTATCATATGGCCTACGATATCGAGTTTTGTGGCCAAGAAAACACTCTTTCTTGGGTTGGCATAATAGCCGGCGTTCTGCAGCATACTGCAGGCGTTCGTAACATCCTTAACATGCTCTTCAAAGGTGTCACTAAAGAGAAAAATATCGTCAATGTAGACCCATATGTTCTTGCCTAATTCGTCATGGAATAGGTCCTCCAGAGTCCTCACAAAGGTTCCGGGAGCATTCATGTCTCCTTGCATCATGACCTGGCTGGTAAAGCCGTGGAAGGGTGTCTTGATAGTGTTGTACTTAACATCATCTGGATGTACTCTGGTCTGGAAATAGGCGTCACTGAGATCTATCTTCCTGTGGAATCGTCCTCTGGCTACCGCATTTAGTATAGTGTTTTGTTCTGGGATCTGTGTGTGATCGGCCTGGGTGTGATCATTCCTGAAGCGGAGGTCTACCAGCGGTCGGATTCTGCCATCGCTTTTGGCTTCCACAAACATGCTGGCTCCTCCGGGCGCACTGGTCCTATGGAGGATACCGGGATTCATTTGCTTATTGATTCATGCCTTGTATATAGGCATCAATGCTTGTGGCGCTTTGAAGGTGGGTGTCTTTAAAAGCTTCGTCGGCTCTATGAGGCTTATCCTCTGCATTATCTTGCGTACTGGGGGCACTTCCTCAGGTACTTCTTTGACAAATACCTTGGGGAACATCGCCAGGAAGTCTGGTACATCCTGTGGCTTCGTCATGGCTGATCTAGACTCTCTAGACTTTCCGTCACAGGTAACCCTGACCTTGTACTTGGAGAAGTAAATGCTGTTCTTTTGGCAATCAATGACCGCTCCTAGCCTTATGAGATCGTCAATACTGATGAGGAGATCATAGTCTGATACTGGCGTGACTAGCATAGGCACCTTGTCGACTCCCATCTTGCCTAGCTGAATCATAACCTCAACAGAGAAGTTGCTAGTTGATCGTGATCCTTTAACTGCCATCTTCAGGGTGACGGGATTCTGCCTAGCTGGGTAGGGGATGTTGTGTGTTGTAACGAATTTGTTGGATATCAGGGGACCGCCAATGGTGCCTGTATCTGCGAGGGCCCTGGTGGGCTTGCCATTCATGTTGATAGTGAATTCGAGGGCTTGGAATGGCCAATCCTTAGGCGAGCCTACTGTAGTCTTGTAGGTTCTGATAGAACCGCTACCAGCTAGTTCCTCTGTGCTGTCTGTTTCGGGCTCATATTCGCCTTCGCTGCTGTCTGGGCTTTCCTCAGAGAGGCGAACATGGTTGGTCTTAACTTCTTTCTTTGGGCACTCATTTGCCATGGGTCCGCTTTCGCCACAGTAGAAACAGGCTCCTTCTGCCTTACGGGGATCCATTGCAGCCTTACTTGGCTTGTTGGACTTGGTATAGGTTATCTTCTTGGCCGGGGCCTTTCCTTTGCCTGTGTTCCTGGGCGTTGATGTGGTAGAGGGTTTGCGGTAGGTATTCTCTTTCTTTGGTGTATGGGTTTTGCTCGTCGAAGCCTGGCCTCTATCGCTGCCTTTGTAGCCGCCAGTTCTATACATGGTAGCATCATAGCGTTCTGCTACAGCCACCATCTGGTCCCAGGTATCTTCTGGTCTAAGCTGGGGCTCAACATTGCGGCGTAGTCTAGAGTCCATAGCGTCGAGAAATCGCTGTTTCTGTGCATAGTCTGATATGGATCCATTTGGAAGAGATCCTTTGCGGTCCGCTAGCTGTCCAGCTATCTTTGTTATGAGTGCTGGCTGTCCACCTGCTGTCTGGCGGACATTCTGCCACTTGTCATAGGTGTCATCGGTATTTGTAGAAGCTTCGAATAGCTGCTGAAAGCGGTGTGTCAGCTGCGGTAGGGTGACGTTCTCTTCCTTAGTGTCTAGTGTCTGGAATGCGTTGTTTGCTTTTCCTTCTGTGTAAAAGCGGTAGTAGTCTGCCACTCCAGGGGTGTCATCATTCAGTCCAGACCTCGCCAGGTACTTCTTGACTGTTCTGAGCCATCGCGTGAGTTTGTCTGGTTTGAGGTCTTCTCCTTCACCGCTAAAGGAAGGCGGTTTAGGGGGCTTAGGAGGGGGCAACCTGGCCGGACCTGGGTGTGCCATGGTGCCTGTAGGTGGGTCTGGGGCTGGGGGTGGTAGATCTGGTCGTTCCGGAGGCTCTATGGCGCTCCTGGATCTTGGGGGTCCTTCTGGTGTGTCTGGGATGAATGTCCCGGGTAGTGATTGTGCTCTATGCTCTCTAGAGGGCTCTCTAGTTGGTGTCTGACTTCCAAAGACTCCTAGAATGCGGGGTGCTCGCCACCTGCTGGTTGTGCGGCGTTCTGGTGGGCGTTCAGTTTCCGATGTTTGCTGTGCTGCTGCTCTTGCTGAAGCTCTTTCCTCAAGCCGCCGGGCTTCTCTTTAAATGAGTTCCTCAGCTCTGAGGTTGTGGCCTTCGTCTGAATCTGTATCTAGATCTCCTGGGAGGAGGTGAGTGGTTCTTGCTGGTGTATCTGTTGAGCCTGGCGTGGGCCCAGGGGTTGGTTCCTGTGTGGTTGGTTCTGGAGTATCGTCTGTGGGTTCTGCTGAAGGACGATTGTAGGCTCTGCCGGACCTGGTAACGCTTCTGCTCCTGCGTTCTGCTATTCTGAATGTAGCACCTGAGCCGGGAGTTCCTTTCCCTGCCGCTCCTGCTTCTAACTAGTTATCAAGATACTGGAAGGGTCATCAATCCTACCAGGCTGTTCCCAATCCTGAGAACAAAGGGTTTTCACCTGCTGTAGGCAAAAAAATGTAACAGGTTTATTCCTGTCTAACGAAAATACAATAGGACCAGCGATAGACCTGCGAGAGCTGGTGCTAAGGGAGGCTTCAAGGGACCGGAGGTAAGAGATAATAGTTGAAGGACAAATAGAACTCAGGGATTGCCATTCAACCAAGTGTATTCTTAGACTGAAGGTCTGTCGAAGTCTGCTGTCTCCTGCTAGCCAGGAGACTGGTTTAAATACAAAGCCCAAGAGCGATAGCCTTCCTGCAATCACGATCATCACTAGTAGCTGCGCACATACCGGAATCCTGTAATCCTGCAAGACCAAAGAAAGAAACAAACAAACAGTGCTCAGCCTTAGCCAGTGCTACATGACTATTCCATACCCGGAATCCTAAATATAAACTTCCAGCAAAGCAAACTAAACATAGCAATACGATAGCATAGCCTATCTGACTCAGAGACAGTGGCGGAGCTGGAATCAAATCAAATAAACTAAATATAAATGAACTAAACATAGGAGATCCTGCACTGCCCGCTCCTGTGTACCGTTACCGGAACATGTACACATGTTACATAACGTCACCATCGTGACGTCATACGATGTAATGATTTCGCACATAACTCAGATTACGAGTTATGGGTTTCATGCATGCGATTCATTTGAGAACATGATCGGGGTTACCGGTTGAGATCGTGTAAAAAGGATGTGCGCAGTTGATTCGTAAGAATCAGCTGCGGGATTTCGCACCATCATGAGTCAGGGGGCTATGTTACGCGATGATGCCAAATTATTAGGATTAGGGTTGTGGGAAGATGCCTGTATAAGGGGCTTGGTTCCGACCAAGAGATAGGACACGCTTCTCGCAAACTTCTTCCCGCCCCCTACATTCACATACAATTCGCAACTTTACCCCGCTTTTGGTCCAGATCAAACCCCTCGCCCACTTCTCCTCGCACGCTGGCCCTCATGGCGAACCCCCATAACCACCCTCCTGGGAATGTGGCCTTCCGCAGGCTCTCGGCCCTCAACTCCCCCCTCCCGTCGCGCTCAGGTACACCCTCGACCGATCACGCCATCGAGTTCATGATGAGGCAACTCGCTCAGGCGAGGGGTGCCCTCAGGCTCAGCAACCTAGAATTCCCGGACCTCAGCCCAGACGCGCAGGCCGGCACGCTCACAATAGAGTCCATCACGATCGTTCTCCTCTCCCAGCTTGTCCAGGGCCTGGTAACCGTATCACATGAGGTGAGCAGGGTAACCCAGGCGGTCGCAACTATCTCCGAGCAAAACGAGAACCTCAGGGAGGAGCACGATGACATCTCCTCCCAACTCGCAAACCTCCCCCACACCCAAGAACAACAAACCCCACTGGGGATCGCCGATCTCCAGGCATCTATACGTGACCTGTCACATCGAGTGTCGGCCCCGATCCCTACCCCCCCGGCACTTGCCCCCCCCCGACAGAGAACATCCCAGCCCCACCCAACCGCTGGCGCCCTGCCTTCGAAGAAGTGTAAAGAAAGGGCACGTGCACCACCGACACCTTCCTCAGCTGCGGCTGATAATCCTAAATGCCTCATACCTTTCTACAGCACAAGACTTGGCAAGGCGTTCGGTGACCCCGAGAAATACGCCAAGCTCTATCCAAACTCATACGAAGCCGGGGAATTCCGGAAGGGAAGGTACTACCTTGACTCCTTCACCCCAGGCCAGCTCCATCCTGACGTCCACCCCTCCCCCTCCTATGCGCAAGCTGCCTCCGGCTCAGGCTCGGGCGGCAAGGGCAAAGGCAATGCTGGGAAGCCTCCTTTCCCCGATCTTGTTGCGAGTGCGGCGGCCCCTCCTTTTAAAAAGGGGCCTCCCTCCCTGCCAGGTGCGCAGCGACGCTTCTTTGCTCCTCGTCAGTCCCCTTCCGCTCATCCAGACGCTCTCACCATTGCCGGTACCTTTCCCGACATCGCGGCTCGCGCCCTCGGCGAATGGAACTGCCTCCTCCCTTCGGGGTTCTCTGCCACCGTCAACCCTCGACGCTCTGTTTCCCTAACCGTCACCGACAAGGCCACCCCCGCCGCCTCGTACACACCCTATTTCGACTCCCTCACGAGGGCCCTCAACCAATCCTTCCCTGTGGGTAACAACCCCTGGTGTACCCGAGTCCTCGCCCCTACAGCTGTTCCACTAGCCATTCACGGCCTCCCCCTATGCTTCCTCCCACAAGATGAAGAGGAACTCTTCCCATATATCAGGCAAGCAATCCTCAACGACAACGTGACCCCGATTCTCTCAGCCAGGTACCTGAACCATAGCCGAGATTCTAGGGAGACCAAGCAGGCCACTTCGGTGGTTATCACAGTCGACCCCCCCAACGTATTGGCCCTCACTTCAGGAGTCGTCATCCTCTCACAGAGACGCAAGGTTGAGCTTGCCTTCTCCTCCTCCAAGTCTTCCCAGTGTAAGAACTGCTGGAGATACGGACACGCCCATCAACGATGCCCCGCCACCCATCCCACGAGCCCCATTTGTGCGCTTCATCATACTCGCGTGGCTCACAGATGCCAGAATCCCACCTGCCCCAGGAGCGGGAACAATAAGCCAGTCCCATCCTGTTGTCCGACCTCGCCCCCCCATTGCTGTAACTGCGGTAACGACCACACTGCCACATTGAGGGAATGTCCGGCTCGACCTCCCCCGAATGTCCCCTCCCGAACCAGCTCCCCAGCCCCCGCCCCGACAGGTCAAGACCCCATGGATTTGGCGGTCGATGGGGGCCCGGCACCCACTACTCCCCCGTCCGGGAAGGGTCCCCTTGAGGTGGACCTCGTGACCCCCAGGCAGCCTCCTCCAGCTGGACCCTCTACGTGTCCCGGCACCACTCACGCCTTTGGTGGCCCTCTCCACCAGGAGGAACCAAGCCCTTCCCCTGCCCCTTCTACTTGTCGGGTTCGTCCCGGTAATGAATAATCAGCCCATGGCTACTCCCCTGGGTCAAGGGCCAGCCCCTGCCCCCGCGTTTCTTTCCGAGTCCATCATTCAACATAACTGCCTTTGGAGCTGAAATGTTTTTCTGTCTTTGTTTGAGTGGTTCAGAGAAGCGACCACCTACCCCTCGATAGTGCTTTTGCAGGATCCGCCTGTCAACAAGGCTCACCTTCCTTCCTTTAATGGTTTCAAGTCTTTTTTTCCCCCGGTTAGGAAGCCACATGTGGCTGCCTACGTTCATATGTCTTTTCTTTCCGAATACACGGTGCGCCCCAGGTTTAAGGGGGTGGATGATGTCCTTGCCCTCGACGTCTCCTCCAATGAGCCTCTTTTTGACACCGCCTTCCACTCCTTCAGGGTTATCAATGCTTACTCCACCAACACTGTTGACCACAGGGTCCACTCTGTCCCACCAGAAGGTCTTTTCCCCGATCTTGGGTTCCCCCTACTAGTTGTGGGAGACCTCAACATCCAGAACCCTCGCTCAGACCCTCTACGGCACTTCTCACCACGGGAGATCTCGTCCTCGACTCCCCACTTCAAGAAAGTGGCAGAGTCCGGCTTCGTACTCCTCAATCCGCCAGGTGAGTACCCAAGGTTCCCCCTAGTATGCAAAGCTCCACCTTCGGTTATAGACCTCGCCTTTGCAAACCCCCCCCTCCTCCCCCTGGTTAAAAGCTGGGACGCCTCCCTCCCCTCAACGGGATCAGACCATATACCAATAACGATCACTCTCGCCACACCCTCCCTGAACAAGAAACCCCCACGCCCGCGATAGGCGGACACGGACTGGCAAACCCTGGATTCAATTATTAAGGGCTTCCAGGTCCCGGCGGCTCTGCCATGCCCCACCCTTCCGAAACTGGACGAATGGATGTCAGAATCGCGGAACCGTCTTGTAGCTCTCCTCAAGGAACACACGCCAGTATCCTGACCTTCCCATCACTCCAAACCTTGGTGGATGCGCCACCTGACGATCCTCCGTCGCGAGTTTCACAAGGCTGCTAGGGCGGCCAAGAAACACGACACCCCACACATGTGGGAAGTTGCCGGCACCTCCAAGGCGGGGTACTTTAAGGCAATCAAGGCCGCCAAGAACAAACACTGGTCTGCCTTTGGGTTGGCCGCTACCCCCCACAGCCTTTGGACTGGTAACTGGTTACCCTACAGGCGTGCCCAGGGGCGCTTCCCCTCCCTCCCCGGGGCCGAGACCACAGTACAAATGAACAACGTCCTTCTGGACCGCTGCTTCCCCCCTAAGGAACCCTTCTCCCCTCCGTTATGGCTTAGGCCACACAAGTCACCACCCCCCCGAACAACGGACGAGATAGCTGCGGCTCTCTCCAAGTGCTCCCGGACTTCCGCCCAGGGTCCGGACGGGATACCCTACTCTACCTGGAAGCAGGTTACCAAGATCAACCCGTCAATCCTTCTCCAGATACTTGCCCCGCTGGTCCTACTGGGGTACCACCCGGCATCGCTGAAGGGCTCGAACGGTGTGGTACTTGACAAGCCAGGGAAGCCCTCCTACGAATCACCCTCCTCCTTCAGGCTAATCGTCCTGATCCGCACGTTCTCGAAGATCCTTGAGAGAATTATAGCAGCCCGCCTACTCGCGGCCGCCCGGCTCAAAGGGCTGTTGCACCTCAACCAATGCGGTTCGCTCCCTGGGCTCAGCACCTACGACGCGTGCCTCACCCTCACCAATGACGTCAAGACCCTGCAGAGGCCCCGTCTCAAGGTCTCCACCCTGTTTCTGGATATAAAAGCAGGGTTCGATAACGTCGACAACAACACTTTGGCCCGAATCCTGAGGGAAGGCGGGATACCCCCCTATCTGGTCTCCTGGGTTTTGTCTTTCCTAGGGGAACGAAGCTGCACCCTGATCTTCCAAGGGGCCCTAGGGACCCCAGCCCCCGTCAACGTCGGCGCCCCCCAGGACTCACCGATCTCCCCGTTCCTCTTTCTCCTCTACGTGTCGCCGCTGCACTTCAGGATCCCTTGGGGCCTGATGATCTCATACGTGGACGACTTCGCCCTCACAGTAGCCTCCCTCTCGTACCGTGGCAACAACCGCAGGCTTCAGGATGTCTGCGAAAGGCTTGAAAGAAAGGCCTCCCACTTGGGCGTCTCCTTTTCGGTCGCAAAAACAGAGCTGATACACTGGAGGACCACCAGCCAGAGGAACTCGCCAAAAGGCTTGTCACCCATCCAAATTAAAGGGGAATTGTTCCACCCCGGCAACTCCGTTCGGTGGCTCGGGTACTGGTTCTCTCCAACCTTGGACCCTGCAGCACACTTCTCGCGCCGCTTGGCCCTTGCCCAGGGTGCGTTCGCCCTCGTTCGTCGACTCAGTTCGCACGATGCGGGCCTCCCCGCCTACCTATGCCACAGATTGGCGACATCGCTGATTGCCCCCATGCTACTCTACGGCGCGGATCTGTTCACACCCAGCGTGGGCACGACAACCCGCCTCGATACATTCTGGCGCAAGGTCCAAAGGTGGACCACAAACTGCTTCTCAGCCACGCCCACCGGGATACTCTCGGTGGAGTTATGCCTCCCACGCATCTCCCTCCTCGTCACCCACCGGCAGAGGCTGGTGCCGTCAGGGTAGTCTGCTCCCCCCCTAGTGTGAACCCGGCGACAGCCCGCCTTCACCCATCTTTCCCTTCGCTCTCGGTGTACCGGGCGCCTGACACCCCGCGGGCCATTACCAGGGGCCTATCATCCGTCTACCTCCCCCTTAACTGGAGGACGCCTCGCCCTGTCCCCCCGCTTCAGAACCACCTGCCAGTGGACGTGGTAGCTCACCGGACAATACCCTTCACCCTTGGGCTGTCCAGGATGCCCATGATCAACTCCCATCTGGTCTACCCGGCCCCCACCCTCCCACCCCAGTCCCTGATGAACAACACCTACTCCACCCTGAAGAAGAGGGTGAGAGAGGCACTCCTCGCGGAGTGGGCCTCCCTCTTCCCGACTCTGGGGTATTACCTGCACCCTCCCGCACTATCTTCTAGGCCTTTGATGGGCTTGGGCAAGTTTGTTGCCGCGAGGATCCACCAGATGAGAGCCGGAAAGAGTTATATGGCCGCCCACCCGACCTGGAGATCCCGCGACGCCAATACCTCCTGCCCCCATTGCGGCTTGGAGCCTGAAACCTTTGAGCACGCCCACCTAGCCTACCCCTCGAGACAATACCGCAGGTCGCGCCTCGTCCACGGCGTTACTGATGTCGGTCCCGAAGCCCCACTCTGGACGTCCCCCCCTCTGCTCAAAAGACTCGCCTCCTTGATAGGTGTCACCTCCACGGGATTTCCTCTCGCGATGTACCCGCCCACCACCCCCCCATCTTCCCTCCCGTTTTCTCTCTCCCCCTCCAAGGTGCCCCCTCCGGTCTTTCGTGTTTTCTCGTTGGCTGAGGTATAGGGTCATTGGGCTTTCTTTCCTTTATCTTACACAGGCTTTCCTTTCTAGACGACTAAGCTGTTAGTTTGTACTTTCCTTGTTATGTGTAGCCGATGCCCGGCGGAGGAGAAACCTGCGCGATAGTGGATACTTATTGGTGCCGTGACTTTCCTTTGTTACTTGTTTGGATTTATAGGTTTTGTTCTCTCGATAGCTAGCGCTGCATGAGGCTTTTTATACCTAAAAACAATGAAAGCATGATTACAAAAAGAAAAAGAAAAAAAAGGACCAAGAGATAGTACCACGAACCATCGCAACAACACCTCCAGTGATTGAAATCTCAACACCACGAGGAATCATCGCGGCTTTCCCCCACCCACCTCTCTTCTCCTACGATGGCTACTGCCTACGAGTCGACGTTAAGCCATCTCCCCTCCTCTCCTGTGGCCTCACGGCCTCGCCTCCTTGGGGTTCTCGTTCTCGTTCTTCGTTGACCTCCGCTCATGAAGCTCGGTTCTCCCCCTTACCCCGCACTTACTTTGCACCTCGCTTAGCATTTTGCGCGGTCCGAAAGCTTCTCGCTTCGTTCATGGTCGGCGTCATGATGCCAGACTTTCGGTCGAAGTAGGCCTTGGCTTGCTAGGCTTGTACCTCTGATGGGGAAAGCCTCGGTTAGTCACATCACGGTCTCGCTCGGTTTCCTCGTTGTCCCAAAAGCCCTTGCTATGGCCTGTTTGTCGGCTGCGGCTAGCTTGCTCGCGATCCTTCCTCTCTTCTCCTGCCGGTTCTGTCCACTTGCACCCTACTGCTACCACCCACTCCCCGGCTGGCACCCTACTGCTCATTACCGGCTGGCACCCTACTGCTAATCGTCGGCTGGCACCCTACTGCTGCTCACCGGCTGGCACCCTACTGCTGCTCACCAGCTGGCACCCTACTGCTGCTCACCGGCTGGCACCCTACTGATCATCGTCGTTGGCTCGCATCCCCTCTGCGCGGTGGCTCCGCTCGCGATCTACCGTTCCGATCGGTTGGCCCCTTCTCGGTTACGTCTAGTCCTTGTATAGCACTGCCTCCGTAGCTATTGTCCAACGCCTTGGATCGATGTAATGACCTGCTTGACCGTACATCATGGTTTCGGTGGGCCCTCTACTGGAGTTTTCCTATGTCGCCGATCAACGAACCTCTCCCCGCCGGCAGCGTTTCTGGCCGTTAGAGTCTTTTCTTTTGTTTTTGTGAGCCTGCGGAAGGGTTTGGGTCTCTCTACCTGTACGTTTCTATCTATTGTTTCCTTATGTGTCTGAGGTTTTGTCTTAGGAGCTAGGCAAGGGGGACTTGTCCTATGGATTTGGGGCGTTTGATTTTTCCCATGAAGAGGTGAAGCGGGTTGTGGCACTTGTTTACAGGTTTTTTTCTCTCTATAGCTCGCGCTGCATGAGGCTGTTTGTACCTTAAAACAAACCACTCATGATTATAAAAAAAAAAAGAGAGAAAAAAAGGACCAAGAGATAGGACCACGCTTCTTGCAAACTCTTTCCCCCCCCCCACATTTTATATACAATCTCAACTTTACCCCGCTTTGCGTCAGGATCAAACCCCTCGCCCACCTTTCCTCGCCTGCTCGCAGCTATGGCGAATCCCTATAATCTCCCTCAAGGGAACGAGGCCTTCGGTTGGCTCTCGGCCCTCAACTCCCCGCTCCTGTCGCGTTCAGGAACACCCTCAACCAATCACCACATCGAGTTCATGATGAGGCTACTCGCTCAGGCGAGGAGCGCCCTCCGGCTTAGCAACCAAGACTTCCCGGACCTCAGCCCAGACGTGCAGGCCGGCACCCTCCCCATCGCGTCCATCACGATCGTTCTCCACTCCCAGCTCGTCCAGGGCATGGTGACCGTCTCACATGAGCTGAGCGGGGTAACCCAGGCGGTCGCAACTATCTCCAAAGAAAACGAGAACCTCAGGGAGGAGCTCCATGACATCACCTCTCAATTCGCGAACCTCCCCCACACCCAAGAACAACAAACCGCTCCGGGGATAGCCGATCTCCAAGCATCCATACTTGACTTGTCACATTGAGTGTCAGCCCCGATCCCTGCACCCCCAGCACCGGCCCCCCCCTACATAGAACACCCCTACCCCATCCAACTGCCGGCCACCCCCGTTCAAAGAAGGGCAAAGAAAGGGCCCGTGCAACACCCACACCTCCCTCAGCCGTGGCTGACGACCCTAAATACCTCATAGCATTCTACAATACAAGACTTGGCAAGGCGTTCGGTGACCCCAAGAAGTACGCCAGGCTCTACCCACACTCATACGAAGCCGGGGAGTTCCGCAGGGGGGCATACGATGTGGCCTTCTTCACCCCAGGCTACCTCCGCCCTGATGTCCACCCCTCCACCTCTTACGCGCAAGCTACCTCCGGCTCAGGATTGGGTGGCAAGGGCAAAAGCAAAGCTGGGAAGCCTCCTTCCCCCCAACTTGTTGCGAGTGCGGCGGCCCCTCCTGTTAAAAAGGGGCCTCCCTCCCTTCCAGGAGCCCAACGACGCTTCTTTGCTCCTCGCCAGTCCCCTTCCCTTCACCCGGACGCTCTCACCATTGCTGCCACTTTTCCTGACATCGCTGCTCACCTCCTCCGCCAGTCAAACTGCCTCCTCCCCTTAGGTCTTTCTGCTACTGTCAACCCTCGAGGCTCTGTCTCCTTAACCGTCACCAGCAAGGCCACCCCTGCCGCCTCGTACGCCTCCTACCTTGCCTCCCTCACCAAGGCGCCACACCAGTCATTCCCGGTAGGAAACAACCCCTGGTGCACCCTCGTCCTAGCCCCCACTGCCGTGCAGTTAGCTATCCAAGGGCTCCCACTATGTTTCCTCGCTCAAGATGAAGAGGAACTCTTCCCATATATCCGGCAAGCAATGCTTAACGACAAAGTGACCCAGACTCTCTCAGCCAGGTACCTGAACCCTAGCCGAGATTCTAGGGAGACCAAGCAGGCCACTTCGGTGGTTATCACCGTCGACCTCCAGAACATTTCGGCCCTCACATCAGCGGTCGTCATCCTCTCACAGAAACGCAAGGTCGAACTTGCCTTCTGCTCCTCCACAACCTCCCAGTGTAAGAACTGTTGGAGATACTGACACGCCCATCAACGATGCCCCGTCACCCACCCCACGTGGCCCATTTGTGAGCTTCATCATACTCGCGCGGCTCACAGATGTCATAATCCCACCTCCCCCAGGAGCGGGAACAATAAGCCAGTCCCATTCTGTTGTCTGACCTCGCCCCCCCATTGCTGCAATTGCGGTAATGACCACATTGCCACATTCAGGGAATGTCCGGCTCGACCTCCCCGCCTGTCCCCTCCCGAACCCGCTCTCCAGCCCCCGCCCCAACAGGTCAAGACCCCATGAATTTGGCGGTCGATGGCAGTCTAGCACCCACTACTTTTCCGTCTGGGAAGGGGCCACTTGAGGTGGACATCGTGACCCCCAGGCAACCTCCCCCAGCTGGACCCTCCACCCGTCATGGCACTACTAACGGCTTCGGTGGTCCGCTCCCCCTGGAGGAGCCAAGCCCTTCCCCTGCACCTTTCACTCGGCGGGTTCATCCTGGTAATGAATAATCAGCCCAGGCCTCCTCCTCTGGGTCAAGGGCCGGCCCCTGCCCCTCCGCTTCTTTCCATCATTCAACATAACAGCCTTGGGAGCTGGAGTGTTCTTCTTTCTTTGTTTGAGTTGTTCAGAGAAGCAGCCACCTACCCCTTGATAGTCCTTTTGCAGGATGCACCTGTCAACAAGGCTCAGCTTCCTTCCTTTAATGGTTTCAAGTTCTTCTTTCCCCCGGTTAGGAAGCCAGGAGTGGCCGCCTACGTTCATATGGCTTTTCTTTCCAATTACACGGTGCTCCCCAGGTTTAAGGGAGTGGACGATGTTCTCGCCCTCGACATCTCGTCCAATGAGCCTCTTTTTGGCACCGCTTTCCACTCCTTTAGGGTCATTAATGCCTACTCCACCAACACTGTTGAACACAGGATTCACTCCGTCCCACCAGAAGTTCTTTTTGCCGATATTGGGTTCCCCCTTCTAGTTGTGGGATACCTCAACATCCACAACCCACTCTCGGACCCTCTGCGGTATTTCTCAACACGGGAAATCTCATCCTCGACTCCCTATTTCGCGTCCGCGGCAGAATCCATGTTCGCCCTCCTCAACCCCCCAGGTCAGTACACAAGGTTCCCCCTAGTGTGCAAAGCTCGCACTTCGCTTATAGATCTCGCCTTTGCAAATCCGCCCCTCCTCCCCCTGGGTAAAAGCTGGGAAGTCTCCCTCCCCTCAACGGGTTCCGACCACATACCTATAACAATCACTCTCGCCACACCCTCCCTGAGCCAGAAACCCCCACGCCCGAGATGGGCAGTCACAGACTGGGAAACCCTGGACCAGATCATTAAGGATTTCAAGGTCCTGGCCGCACCGTCATGCCCCACCCCCCCCGAAACTGGACGAGTGGATGTCAGAATTGCTAAATCGTCCAGTAGCTCTCCTCAAGGAACACACGCAAGTATCCAGGCCTTCCCATCACTCCAAACCTTGGTGGACCCCCCACCTGACTGTCTTCCGTCGTGAGTATCACAAGGCCGCCAGAACGGCCAGAAAGCACCACACCCCACACATGCGGGGAGTTGCTGGCACCTCCAAGAGGGGGTATTTCAAGGCAATCAAGGCCGCCAAGAACAAATACTGGTCCTCCTTTCTGCTGGCCGCTACCCCCCATAGCCTTTGGACAGCTAAGAGGTTCGCCTATGGGCGTGCCCAGCCGCACTTCCCCTCCCTCAAAGGGGCCGAGACCTCACTACAAATGAACAATGTCCTTCTGGACCACTTCTTCTGTCCTAAGGAACCCTTCTCCGCGCCGCCTTGGCATAGGCCACACAAGTCAGCACCTCCCCTAACGACAGACGAGATAGCTACCGCCCTCTCCATCTGCTCCGCGACCTCGGCCCCAGGCCCGGACGGGATATCCTACTCTACCTGGAAACAAGTCAACAAAATCAACCCGTCGATCGTCCTCCAAATTCTCGCCCCGCTGGTCCGCCTAGGGTATCACCCCTCGTCGCTGAAAAGCTCGAACGGTGTGGTACTTGACAAGCCAGGAAAGCCCGCCTACGAATCACCCTCCTCCTTCAGGATACTCGTCCTGATGCGCACGTTGTCAAAGATCCTCAAGAGGATTATAGCAGCCCGCCTACTTGCGGCAGCCCGGCTCAGAGGGCTGTTGCACCCCAACCAATGCGGCTCGCTCCGTGGGCTCAGCACCTACGACGCGTGCCTCACCCTCACCAACAACGTCAAAGCCCTGCAGAGGCCCCGACTTAAGGTCTCCTCCCGGTTTCTGGATATACAAGCGAGGTTCGACAACATCCACAAAAACACTTTGGCCTGGATCCTCAGGGAAGGCGGGATAACCCCCTACCTGGTCTCCTGGGTTTCGTCTTTCCTAGGGGAACGAAGCTGCACCCTAGTCTTTCAAGGGGCCCCAGGGACCCCAGCCCCCGTCAACTTCGGAGCCCCACAAGGCGCACCGATCTCCCCGCTCCTCTTTCTTCTCTACGTGGCACCACTCCATTTCACGATCCCCCGGGGTCTGATGATCTCGTATGTGGACGACTTGGCCCTCACAGTAGCCTCCCTCTCTTACCGTGGCAATATCCGCCGGCTCCTGGAACTCTTCGGGAGACTTGAAAGAAAGGCGTCCCATCTGGGCCTCGCCTTGTTGGTTGCGAAAACAGAGCTGATACACTGGAGGACCCCCAGCCAGAGACACTCACCGAAGTGTGTCTCACCTATTCAAATTAAATGGGAAGTGTTTTACCCTAGCAACTCCGTTCAGTGGCTCGGATACTGGTTCACTCCGGGCCTTGACCCCACTGCACATTTCTCGCGTCGCTTGGCCCTTCCCCAGCGTGCGTTCGCCCTCGTCCGTCGCCTCAGTCCGCCCGCAGCGGGCCTCCACCCCTACCTTTGCCACAGATTGGCGACATCATTGATTGCCCCCATCCTGCTCTACGGCGCGGATCTGTTCACACCTGAGGTGGGAACAACAACACGTCTCGACACATTCTGGGGGAAGGTCCAGAGGTGGACCACAAACTGCTTCTCAGCTACGCCCACCAGAATACTTTCGGTGGAGTCATGCCTCCCACCCGTCTCCCTCCTGATCACCCACCGGCAAAGGCTGGCGGCGTTCAGGGTAGTCTGCTCCACGCCTAGTATGGACCCGGCAACGGCCCGCCTTCACCCCTCCTTCCCTTCGCTCTCAGAGCACTGGGCGCCTGACTCCTCGCGGGCCATAACCAGAGGCCTATCGTCCATCTACCTCCCCCGTCACTGGGAGACGCCCCGCCCTGTCCCCCCGATGAGGAACCACCTCCCAATCGACGCCGTGGGTCACATGACAATACCCTTCACCCACGGGCTATCTAGGATACCCATGATCAACTCCCACCTTGTCTGCCCGACCCCCACCCTCGCGCCCTCGTCGCTGATGGACAACACCTATTCCGCCATGAAGAAAAGGGTAAGAGCGGCACTCCTCGCGGAGTGGGGCTCCCTTTTCCCGAGCCTGGGGTACTACCTGCACCCTCCCGCCATGGCACCAAGGCCTTGCATGGGCTTGGGCAAGTTCGTTGCCGGGAGAATCCACCTGATGAGAGCCGGAAAAGGTTATCTGGCCGCCCACCCGACTTGGAGGTCCCCTGACGCCGATACCTCCTGCCCCCATTGCGGCTTGGAGCCTGAAACCTTCGAGCACGCTATCCTGTCCTGACCCTCGAGACAACACAGCACGTCGCGCCTCCTCCACGGCTTTACTGATGTCGGTCCCGAAGCCCCACTTTGGTCATCCCTCCCGCGGCTAAACAGACTCGCCACCTTCATAGGCGTCACCTCTACGGGATTTCCCTCCATGATGTTCCCGCGCACCACCCCCCCCTCTTCCCCCCCATTCTGTCTTTCGCCCCGAAGGGTACCCGCCCCGGCTTTTCGTATTTTTTCGTTGGCGGAGTTATAAGGTCTCTGGGTTTTCTTTCCTTTATCATATGTAGGCTTTCCTTTCTAGACGACTAAGCTGTTAGTTTGTGCTTTCCTTGTTATATGTGGCCGATGGCCGGGTGGAGGAGAAATCTGCGCGTTAGTGGATATTTCCTGGTGCCGTAACTTTCCTTTGTTATTTGTTTTTTGATTTATAGGTTTTGTTCTGTCTATAGTTAGCCCTGCATGAGGCTTTTTGTACCTAAAAACAATGAATGCATGATTATGAAAAAAAAAGAATTCAAAAAAGGACCAAGAGATAGGATACGAACCATCTCTCCTCCACCTCCGGCGATTGAAATCTCAACACTACGGGAAGTCATCGTCACTTTCCCGCACCCACCTCTCTTCCTCCATCATGGCTACTGCCTAGGTGTTGACGTTAAGCCAGGTTCCCTCCTCTCCTGGGGCACGCAAGCCCGCCCTCCTTGGGGTTTTGTTCGTGTTCATCATGGACACCCGCTCATGAAGTTCGGTTCTCCCCCTTACCCTGCACTTGCTTTGCACCTCGCTTTGCATTTTGCAAGGTCGGAAAGCTTCTCGCTTCGTTCACGGTCGGCGATATGGCGTCCGGACTCTTGGTTGAAGTAAGGCTTCGGTTCTGCTGGGCTTGTACCTCTGATGGGGAAAGCTTCAGTTAGTAACACCACAGTCCCGCTGGGTTTCGCTGTGGTGCCAAAAGCCCTTGCTATAGCCCGTTAGTCGGTTCCAGCTAGCCCGTTCGCTATCTTTCCTCTTCCCCCCTCCCGGTTCCGTCCGCTGGCACCGTACTGGTAAAACTCCTCCCCCGGCTGGCACCCTACTGCTCCCCCCCCATCTGGCTGGCACCCTACTGCTACTCACCGGCTGGCACCCTACTGCTCACCTTCCTGGCTCGCATCCCCTCTGCTCGGTGGCTCCAGTCACCCTCCTCCCCCTCCGATGGGTCGACCTATCCTCGGTTACGCCTAGTCGTGGTGTAGCACTGCCTCGGTGGCTATCGACCAACGCCTTGGATGGATGTAATGACCTGCACAACCGCGCGAGTGGTTCTTGCGGGCCCACGGTTTCCAGGTTTTCCCGTGTCGGCGATCATCTATCCTCTCCCTCGGGCCCCAAAACCGCCTTAGAACAGCTGTTGTTTCTTTTGTTTTTGGGCAGCCTGCTGAAGGGTTTGTGTCTCTCTACCTGTACCTTTCTATGTATTGTTTCCTTACGTGTCTTGGGTATATTATCTTAGGTGCTAGGCGGGGGAGACTTTTCCTATGCACTCGGGGTGTTTGATTTTTCCCATGAAGATGTGAAGTGGGCGGTGGGTTTGCATTTATAGGTTTTTTTCTCTTCAAAGCCAGCGCTGCATAAGGCTTTTTGTACCTAGAAACAAATAACGCATGATTACAAAAAAAAGAAAAATACAAAAAAAAACGACCAAGAGATAGGACACGAACTATCGCAACAACCCCTCTGGCGATTGAAATCTCAACACCATGAGAAATCATCGCGACTTTCCCCCACCCACCTGTCTTGTCTCACGATGCCTACTGCCTAGGAGTTGACGTTAAGCCATCTCCCCTCCTCACCTGTGGCCTCGCACCCTCGCCTCCATGGGGTTCTTGTTCTTGTTCTTCGTTGACACCCGCTCATGAAGTTCGGTTCTCCCCCTTACCCCGCACTTGCTTTGCACCTCGCTTAGCATTTTGCACGGGCGGAAAGCTTCTCGCTTCGTTCACGGTCGGCGTCATGGTGCTTCGCTCTCGGTCGAAGTAGGCCTCGGCTTGCTGGGCTTGTACCTCTGATGGGGAAAGCCTCGGTTAGTAACATCACAGTCCCGCTTGGTTTCGGCCTCGTTCCAAAAGCCCTTGCTATGGCCCATTTGTCGGCTGCGGCTAGCTTGTTCGCCATCCGTCCTCTCTCCTCCTCCCGGTTCCTTCTGCTTGCACCGTACTGCAACCATCCTCTCCCCACTTGGCACCCTACTGCGAATCACTGGCTGGCACCCTACTGCGAATCACCGGCTGGCACCCTACTGCTAATTGTCATTGGCTGGCATCCCCTCTGCCCGGTGGCTCCGCTCGCCTTCTACCCTTCCCATCGCTTAGCCCCTCCTCGGTTACGCCTAGTCGTGGTATAGCACTGCCTCCATGGCTATTGTCCAATGCCTTGGATCGATGTAATGACCTGCCTGACCGTACAACATGGTTTCGTTGGGCCCTCTACTGCAGTTTTCCTATGTCGCCAATCACCTATCCACCCCCCTCAGGCAAGCGTTTCTGGACTTCAAACAGGGCGTTTCTTTTATTTTGCGGAGCCTGCTGAAGGGTTTGGGTCTCTCTACCTGTACGTTTCTATGACTTGTTTCCTTACATGTCTGGGGTATATTATCCTAAGTGCTAGGCCGGGGGGACTTTTCCTATGGACTCGCGGTGTTTGATGTTTCCCATGCAGAGGTGAAGTGGGAGGTGGGTTTGCATTTATAGGTTTTGTTTTCTCCATAGCTCGCGCTGTATGAGGCTTTTTCTACCTAGAAACAATCAACGAATGATTACAAAAACAAAAAGAAAAAAACCACCAAGGGATAGGACACGAACCATCTCTCCTCCACCTCCGCCGATTGAATTCTCAACACCCCGGGAAATCATCGTCACTTTCCCCCACCCACCTCTCTTCCCCCATAATGGCTACTGCCTTGGGGTTGACGTTAAGCCATCTTCCCTCCTGTCCTGGGGGACGCCTGGCTCCCCTTCTTGGGGTTCTTGTTCTCGTTCATTGTTGACACCCGCTCATGAAGTTCGGTTCTCCCCCTTACCCCGCACCTGCTTTGCATCTCGGTTAGCATTTTGCATGGTCGGAAAGCTTCTCGCTTCGTTCACGGGCGCTGATAGGGCGTCCGGACTCTCGGTCGACATAGGCTGCAGTTCTGCTGGGCTTGTACCTCTGATGGGGCAAGCTTCAGTTAGTAACATCACGGTCTCGCTCGGTTTCGCTGTCGTCCCAAAAGCCCTTGTTATGGCCCGTTAGTCGGATGTGGCTAGCCCATTCGTAATCCTTCCTCTATCCTCCTCCCGATCCCGTTCGCTGGCACCGTACTGCCCCATTAGCTGGCACCTTACTGCTTCAAATCCCCCCCGGCTGGCACCCTACTGGTCCTCACCGGCTGGCATCCTACTGCTAAATACCGGCTGGCACCCTACTGCTACTCGTCGTTGGCTGGCATCCCCTCTGCCCGGTGGCACTGCTCGGCCACCTTTCTCTCTCCTTCCTGCGATTTACTCTACTGTCGCAAAGCTCGCTTAGGTTATGATGGGTCATAGTATTGCACTACCTCCCTGGCACATTCTAAACGCCGACGCGCCGCCACCTTCCTGTCACTCCTGACCATTAAGCCGCCGCCCCAACCGGATTTCACCGTATGGGTTCTTAGATTTGGCATATTGGCAATAGTAGTTGTATCTAGGCGTTTCTTTGATTCTTTTCTTAGTGTTACCTGGGGGCCTGCTGAAGGGTTTGGGTCTCTCTCCTGTACGTCTCTATGAATTGTTTCCCTACCTGTCTGAGGTTTTGTCTTAGGTGCTAGGCGAGGGGGGCTTTTCCTATGCCTCGTGGTGTTTGATTTTTCCCATGACGAGGTGAAGCGGGTGGGAAGACTTTTGGCTTATAGGTTTTTTGCTATTCATAGCTCGCGCTGCATAAGGCTTTTTGTACGTAAAAGAAATAATGCATGATTACAAAAAAAAGAAAAAAATAAAAAAAGAAATAAAAAACGACCAAGAGATAGGATCCCCACGCAACCATCTAAGTACTTTTCTATACTTAAGAGATTGCAATACGATTACACTTTACCCTCTTTACCTACACTCCTCCTCTATGAGCGCCTACGCTCTAAGAACCTGGAGACTATTGTGATTGTCTCGACGGGCCGCCCGAACATAAGAGCTATTGTGATAGTTCTATCAAGGACGCCAATCCCCCCATCTTACTATCTGAAGACATAGTGCTCTTCAACGAATCACTAAGACAAGTAAGCCAGTTCCGTACCATCTGTGAAGATAGTACTTTCGTACGCCTTGGTGCAGAAAAACAAGACTCGCTTACCCCAGAGACGACTGTCGTTGCCTGTTGCACACCTGTTCAACAATAGGATTGTTACACTGGTATTCTATTTTAAAATGAAAGTTCCTGATCTGGGTTAGCCATCTCTGCTGTCGTCCAATGAGATTCTTTTGTGTCATGAGTTTGGTGAGACTCTAGTGGTCTGTAAGCACTATAAATTGCCTGCGTAGCAAATGGGGAGCGAATGCTTCCATAGCCTCAATGATTGCAAGCGTTTCCTGTTGGTTTGTGGGGTAGTTGCTTTGTGATAGCGTCACCTTCCTGCTGTGGAATCCTGCAGGTCTGGCTGCATCTCTGGTTGGTCCTTGGCCTATCCAAGGGCCTGTGCCTGTAGGGGATGCATCGGTTAAAAGCCATATCATATCTGGCTTATTATAGTCGATCGGTCTTAGCACTTTGTGCTTATCTGCAGCTCGCTTGACCGCTTCGAAAGCTACTTCCTGCAGATCCGTCCACAGCCATTCAGCGTTCCCACTCAGCTCTGTGAGCAGGGCTGTGATGGTGGCGATGTGGGGAATGAACTGCGAGATATAATTAACCATTCCATTGAATCGCTGCAGTTCTTTCTGG
>Ga0307513_10001642_pt1 | contig 32020 bp, 35 predicted proteins | sample 15_EM_MG_FD_202174 | JGI IMG/M metagenome (GOLD analysis project Ga0307513, IMG submission 202174) | Populus trichocarpa ectomycorrhiza microbial communities from riparian zone in the Pacific Northwest, United States - 15_EM | ecosystem: Host-associated > Plants > Roots > Unclassified | place... | reverse complement strand
CCATCGTGTTTCTTCTTGTAGGTACTGCGTCGGTTTCGTCCGAATCAGAACCTTCTTCTGAGCTATCGGTTGTGGCGCTTGTGGCCCGTGAGTGCTGAATAGACTCGGCTAACGCTTCTCCTAATCCCCCTAGGTCGATCTCTGTTTCAGTAAGGTCGATCTCCTGATCGACAGGTTGTTGGGCCGTTTTATCGTTGGGTGTTGCGACGTGACGCAACCAAATGTAACAATCCTATTGTTAGGTAGTTGTGCAACAGGCAACGATAGTGGTTTCCTATAGTGAGCAAGTCTTCTTCTTGGTAATAAGGCGTGGGGAAATACTATCTCTTCAGATAGTACGGAACTGGCTTGCTTGTCTTGAGTCGTTTACTAGAGGTACTATCTCTTCAGATAGTAAGGTGGGTGGATTGTCGTGCTTGATAGAACTATCACAATAGTCCTATGTTCGGGTAACCTGTCGAGACTATCACAATAGTCTCCAGGTTCTTAGAGCGTAGGTTCTCGTAGAGGAGGAGTGTATGTAAAGAGAGTAAAGCGTGATCGTATTGCAATATCTTAAGTATAGAAAAGTACTTAGATGGTTGCGTGAAGATCCTATCTCCTTGGGCGATCCCAAGTCCCTTATATAGGCATCTTCCCACAACCCTAACCCTGGTGACTCATCACCTCGCGCTACATAAATCTCTATGACTCATAGCGAGTCATAGCGCGAAATCCATCAATGACTCATACGAGTCATCTCCCAACATTCCGTTAACCAATCAAAACTCATAAACCAAGTCATGTGCTCAAAGGAGTCACACGCGCGAAACTCATGACTCATAACATGAGTCATGTGCGAAAAACATTACATCATATGACGTCACAATCGTGAGTCATGAAACAATCAACCAATCATAATATAACGATGACTCGCAAGTGCGTAGTCATGTAAAAGCTATGAGTCAAGCGACATCATAGTGTGAAAACCAACATACCTTATGACTCATAACTATGAGTCATGTGAAATCTGCCTTGCTTAGTCACGATTTGTGACACACGGAAGAAATGTGGATCGAACCGCAAGAGGATGGGACTGTGATCCGAACACATAGCGGGCAGGCGCTCAGACCAATCAGAAAAGTAGGGCGCGAGGAGAGGGCAGGCAAAGGCCAAGTCTAAAACCCCTGGCCTGCTCACGAGGGATATGGAAAATCTCGTGTAAACCCCAGGCGTGTTGAGGAGGGAGAACCCAAGTTCTGTGTCTCTGTCAAAGTAGGGGACGGAGGTAGCAAGCTCATCCTCCTTGAAGCTTCTCAGAGGGTCCGTGGTTGGGTGGTGGATGTTGAGGTCGCCCAACAGGAGAGTCGGGCCTGGTAGGTGTGGGAAGATATGGTCCGGGGGCACGGATCAACGGTTGTTCGACCGGCCTTTCATGCTATTCGAGTTGATGATGGTGAACCTGGTTATGGAGGGGGTGAAGAAGCCATCAGGGGTGAACAGGTCACGCGCCATGATGTCGCCCCTGTCGAACAACCATGGAAGTAACCTAATGGTGGATAAAAAGGAACTAAAAACATAAAAAGCAACTCGTGGCTTCTTGGTCCTAGTGCGTGGGGGCGAAAAACAAGAATAAAACTGAAAGGAAGGAAGCTTGCCCTCGTAAACCGGTGGGTCCTGGAGGGCAACTACTGAGGGAGTCTGTGCCAGTTGGGTAAAAGAGCCAAATAAGGAAAGAAACACATCCAAGCTCCCGAGGCAGTTGTGTTGAACTAGTGTGAATGTACGCGGCGTAGGAGGAGGGGAAGCCCCCTCCACCACATCAGGTGGAAGGTTGTACTGCATTAGCGGGCCAAGCCTGAACCGGTGCAAGGGGCTGGGGAAGAACTCGGGGGCTCCAGGGGAGGGAGGCCACTCTGGTCTGTGAAGGGCCTCTGAGGGGCCAGTATGGTGGATGACCCATGAGCGTGCGGTGTCGCCATTTCGAACGCCTGTTAGAGGGAGCGGGTAGGAGAAGTGGGGGCCTGCTGGACCACTCCATCAGTGGCAGTATCCATTACGTCCTCCGCGCACGGAGGAATGATCTCGGCCTGAGGGGGAGAACGCCTGAGAGTGGGGTGTACTGGCCATTCAGCACAGGCTCTATAAAGGGCAGAGTGGTCTTCTTCGCGGTTGGCGCAGCGGGCTGGGGAGGAAGAACAACAGTTAAGAACAGGCTTAAGGTTTCTGCTGCCGGGGCAGGTAGGGTTTGGGCATCGATGGTTGGCTCGAGTGTGGTTGAGGGAGCAGAGGTGGCAGAAGGGGTCTTTGGACTCGCATCGTGGTGCGACGTGGCCGAAGCCCCAGCAATTTCTGTACTCAGTATACTGGTTCGAGGGGTAGGCCTATTCAATTCTGCGGGATCGGGAGAAAAGTCAAATCGAGGTCCCCAGGGTGGACTGAGAAGATAACTGAGGTCGCGACCTTGCCTGATCTCGATTCCGCGTTGGGTTGAGGAACCTGGCCGCAAGGATGGGTAAATTCTTAGAGTTGTAGATGGAGTCAGAGAGGCGCTGGAAGAGATCCACCGGGTCTTCCGGGAGGAAGCCGATCGGAAGGGAGTGAATGCCGAGCTGGACCTCGTTGGGGGTAAGGCCGAAGGGCAACCAGGTAGAGTCTCCCACAGGGAAGGGGCGGTTGACTTGCGTTGTAAGCGCGTCGAAGTATGGAGCAAACGCGGCAGCAGGGCTGGTAGTGTCAGTGACCAGGAGGGTGACGGATCCTCTTTCAATGACCATCATGGTGACCGCAAGGGGGAGGGTGCTGTTGGCATCTCTGAGGACCCGCGGGTCAAGGTCCGGGAAAGTTGCCGCAATCAGACGCGCTTGGTCGTGTTCAGAGGGGGCAGAATGAGGAGCGTAGAACCTTCTGTCCACTGTGGGGAGCGACTTGGCAGCCGGAACTTTTGGGACCGAGTTGCTGACGGACGCGACTTGTGCGGCAGTGGGGGGGCTCATCCTCTTATTACCCTTCTTGGGGGTGACAGCAGTGGCGGCCTGAGGGTAGGTCTGCTGGGGTTGGGACAGGTGGGATCAAGATGACATGAAACGAAAGAGGACGGATCAGGGTATTTGCCATAATGAAACGCGCTGGCTTCCCACGAGTCAGGGAACTTGTCTGCGTAGGCGTGGGGGTCTCCGTAGAAAACGCGCCTGACAGGATCATAGCGGGGGATGTCTGGATGAAAGCCCTCATTGTGGTTGCTAACCTTCGGGAGGGGAGCACGGGGCCTGGAGGCAGGGGGTGGGGCAGAGGGCGTGTAACCACACCAGTCGGGGGAATAGCAGGCCGAGGTGGGGCCGTGTTGACTCTTTGTGACAGGTCACAAAGAGAGGCGTTGATCGGTGAGAGTCTGCTGTCTAGTGCTCGGGAGGTAGGGAGAGGCGCCACTGTGGATTGCACAGTGGGGAGCTGGGTGGTGACAGTGTCGAGTTGTTTGGTCATGGACGCAAGTGCGTTCAGCGACGAGCATATGAACGGGATGAGGATGGACTCTCCGTCAGACCGGTCATTGACCCGCATCTCGTCGGGGTTGGGGATCTCATTCGGGGAGAAACGCAGCCAGTCACGCGTGTCGTGAAGGAACTGGCGAACGAGAAGGAGCTGCTGAGCGGGCTCCTCAGCTACGGAGGAAGACCTCGAAGAGGGGAGGAAGGGAAACACCACAGGGATGTCCGGAAGGTTGTCCATCGTGGGGACAGAGGATCAAGGACGCGAAGCCTGAAAAGCCGGCGAGAAAAGGGGGCGAAGGGGATCGTGCACTGAACGATTTAGAGTTGTGATTTCAATGACTGGAGGTGTAGAGGGCGCGGAGCATGGGAATGTGTGGTGCAGATGATTATAAACTGCGCAGGCATGGGTAAGTCATCGAGCAGGCAGCTGTAGGCTGACAGGCACGGGAATGAGTCTGGGGGGCTGTGAGTAGCCGGGGAAGAGGATGGGGGCCTGTGAGCGGACTGTAACAGGCCGGGGAGGCAGCGAGAGGCCTGAAGTAGACGAGATAGGATGGAGAGAGCTGTGGAGAGAGGCGCACACAAGGGCAAGAGAGGGGAGACGTCCTCTGGATATGGGAGAAGAGGGGCGAGGATCAGAGGGTCGAGGAGGAAGGGCTCAATGTATTTGGAGGGATGAGGGCGGAGGAAGTAATGATGGGAAGATGTCAGCAGAATACGTGAGAGGACTAAGGGAATCCGGGAGTGTGGAACAAGTGGAGGTGATGTTGGTGGTGTTCCGGATGAGAAAGGGATTCAGGCAGATGTTAGTGATGGGGTTAAAGGAGAGAGGGTATGATGGAAAGAAAGCTGCCGGTGGGGCGTATCACGGGGGGAGGCCAGAAGGAGAGATGTCGCGGCCGGAAGGCGTCGGCAAAAGGGCCGCGCCAAATGCGTCCGGACGCATTGGATGCGGCCCTTTCACTTCCGGACAGAAGGAGCCCGGGCGGGCGCTCACAGAACAGGAGTTTACGTTATAAGCATCTGGATTGTCCGCCGTGCAGCGTGAGTCGGGAGAGACAGAACGCAACGTATTTCTTTTGCTGATGTTGTGACGTCATATGATATAAAGAATTTTGCACATGACTCAGATTATGAGTAATAGGTTTCACGCATATAAATCATTTGAGCAAATAACATGGTTTATGAGTTTTAATTGGTTAAAGGATGTTGTGCAGTTGACTTAGAGAGGTATCTGATGGATTTCATGCTATGACTCACTATGAGTCATAGATGTTATGTTACGCGAGGTGATGAGTCACCAGAGTTAGGGTTGTGGGAAGATACCTTTATATGGAGCTTGGTTCTGACCATGGGATAAGCAACCTCTGAGCCCTCTATTTTCCGCCTCCTACCTTTACAACACCTTGTCGTATCGTCCACGATAGCCTCTTTCTCCTTACCTTCGCATCTCGCTTAGACCTAGTGTCTCTAAGTACCTCACCATAGCACAGCCTGACCCCTCTTACTCCTTCCCTCTCATGGAGGATTTAACCTCCGCTTCTGCTTCGGTGGTTGACTTCGACGTAGAAGTTCGGCAACTCCATGACTTTCTCCACAAAACCTGAGACATCATGGGCCTCACGGCCGAGCAACTCCCCATCTACTCCGTGAAAGGCGTTGACAACCTGACCATTGGTGAAGCTACCATCGTGCCTCTTCTTTGCTCCATTCTCCACACCGTGTCGGCTACAGGTTTCGCTGTAGAGGCGTTCCGGCTACAGACCTGCGATCTTGAGTCTCCCATGGCCCATTCCTTCCTCCATGGGTCTGACCACACTGACGAACTGAACCAAATCCAATCTAGCCTACGTGACCTGTCACATAGGGTCAGACACCCTCCGGCACTAATGACAGCCCCACCCATTGTGGTGGCCAAGCACCCACATCCTCCTGCCAACAAAGCGAGCCTGGCGCCCCAATCCAAAGGAGCTCCTCTTGCTCCCCCAGCCAAGACCAACCAATCATATGCTACAATTGTAGGCGGTACGAGTGAATTTGACCAGGCACCACCTGAAGTGTTTGCTGTCCAGAAGGGAAAGAAGAATAAACCTCCTCGAAAGACATTGGCTACTAACGTTGGGGCTGCAAACATGGAGGCCACTCACCCTAGGCCTACTCAACGCCTAGCCAACACCAGCAGGAGGATCTTTGCCCCTCTCATCCCCAGCCCCACACCCTGACTTTGCTGAGATACAAGCACTTGTCTCTGATCTTGCTGCTTCTGTCCTCTGTGAAGCCAACTGCTCTCTTCTCCACTCCTTCAAAGCATTTGTAAACTACCTAGGCTCTGTCACCCATGTTGTGACTGACACAGCCATCCCTGCTGCCTCCTTTGCCCTATACTTCGCAGCCCTCACCCCCAAGCTCAACCAATCCTACTCCGTGGGTCAAAATCCGTGGCTTCCTTTCTGTCTTGCTTCCACAACCCTTCAACTTGCGATCTACTTGCTCCCAGTGGACATTATGCCACATAGGGATAAGCACATGATTCCTACCTCTCTGACTCTATCCTCGATTCGAAGGATGTCTCAATCTCCGCGACCCGCCTTCGCAACCTGAACGCTCAGTTCCGCGTCGAAAATGCGCCTATTCGGTAGTTGTCAACATCAACCCTAATTCCGTTCAAACTATGCTCCCTTCCATCTACCTCTATGGTAACTCTCGTGTTGTCAAGAAGGCTTATTGCTCCTCCCCCCTATCCCTGTGTGAGTAATGTTGAAAGTTTGGCCATGTCAAGCTGCGCAGCAAGGCGGACTACCCTACATGCTCATTCTGCTCTGCCCAACACATCAAGGCTGAACACCTGTGCCCCAACCACTCCTGTCCCAAGGAAGGCAACCACAAACCCATCCTTAAATGCTGCCTGGTGTCACCAGCAAAATGCCCCAACAGCCTTAAACCCCACGCTACGAGAAGCAGACTGGGCAGAGGGCCCCCCCCCCACCATCTCAACCAGAGAGCCCAGCCCTGAAGAGGCCCAGACTCCTCTAGATATGTCCTCCTAGAAGCACCCCTCCAGCCAATCCCACCCCGTCTTCCCTGATCCAACACCCTCCTACAAGCCCTACTCCCACCCTTTGAGGAACAGACCCACACAGTACCTTGTCCATTGCCGACCGCACCGCAGGCAATGTTGAGATCACCCTCCAAGGGCTCCCTCCCCCATCCCGGTGGGGACGGCAGCCCCTCCCCAGACACGAGCACACCTTTAGGCTATGTGTTACCGGGTAGCTAACAGGGTAGGATTCCGCGTTAACTAGGCCGAGGATATTCGACACCACAGATTATTACTCAGCAAGGCTCCTATGTAGTTGTTTGGTAAAGGTAACTTGAATGTAATAAAGTGTAATCAAATATCAAAGTGTTAAAATACACCTCGCTAACATTTTATATTGTTAAGGTCTCTTCTCCGTTACTTGATGATTCTTCCACCACCAGGGGCGAGGCCTAATAGTGATATTAATGTTCCTGCTACTTCGACTTCTTTAGTTAAGAAGTATCTTCTTAACAATTTAGTTTGTTAGAACAAAGTGCGAACACCATTTGACCCTGAAAACTTGCCCAGCTCAGTCAGAGAATCTCCCCAACTGCTATTTCATCTGAGGGTGTTCCCACTCCACCAGTAGACAGTCTTCGATCTCTTCGTCATGACAGACTATGTATAAATATGCGGTCAAATGCCTACATACCAATAGTAATATGCAATATGGAGTAATCAGTTCCGATATCCAGCTATCATAGCATTATGCACCAATATGCATATGCAACTAAAAAATGACCGGAGTAGTGTTCTCTAACCATCGTTCCAATCAGTAAAACATATCTTGAAACCTTGTCTCATTTAGAGGTCCAAGTCGTCTTCCAGATGCCTCTAGGAAGCTCATAACCTCTGCAGCGTTGGTTTGGATATATAGTCATCGTATGAAGCCATATACCTCACTCTTAAATATTAGTTAAGCTATTCCCGCTAGGGTAATTCTCTGCCTGGTAAGATGTCATACAACCAGAGTAAGTTGCCCTCAAGGACGGCCCTGGCCACATTCTTTCCATTGTACAACTCAACTGCCTCGGCAGCTGGGATGTGTTTCTTTCCTTATTGAATTCATTTCCTTCAGCTACACACCCTCCTTCAATTATTTGTCTTCAAGAACCTCCTTCGTGAACTTTACCTCATTTGCCCAATGACTTCCACACGCGGACCCATGGTGGTTTTTTATGTTTTTGTTTCTTGACATGGCCACCATCACCCCCGTGTTCACAGATTGGTCTGACCTTGCCATTTGTCAAATAGCCTCTACCTCCCTGTTCGGCACCAACACTGACACGCTTAATATAGTCAACCTTTAGAGTCTCTGGAGTGTATCCACGTCACATACCTGCAGGACTGGCTCCCCCTCCCAAGCCTTCCTAAATCATGTGAATCCCACCCTGGTGGTTGGGGACTTTAACATCCATCATCTTTCTGCAGACCACCTCAGAAGTCATGGCTCCTCCAAACTCCAAGCCTCCTTCCTGTACTTCTCAAGGGCCTTGAATCTAAGATATTCACTGCTTAACACCCCTGGGGTCTTGATCAGCTTCCCAATCAGTTGGCCTGCCAGCCCAGGCCCTCAGTTTTAGACTTTGCTTTTGCTTTCATGTTTCTGGCTTCCTTCTTCCATGAATGTGACACCCGCCTCCCCTCTCCCTGGTCTGACCACTTGCCTATTACAATGCTGTTCACTCACGCAATAAAAACCGCGTCTCCACCTGCTTCTTACTGGGTAAGAAGTCACTGGCCCTCCCCGGAACAACTCTTTCAAGACGCCTCTGTGCCGCCGGCGCCAGCCCTTCCGACAAGACACTGCCTTGAGTCCTGGTTACCTTTCTTAAGGAACATACGCTACTGCGTCGTCCCTCAGTCTGAGCCAACACATGGTGGAGCCCCCATCAGCAAAAAAAACATTTTCTCCAGATAGATGGGCATTGAATTTGGATGCAGGGAATCCGTGCAGATCATCTGATCAGCCCAGCCGGCCCTTTGAGAGCCCCAGCACAACCGTTGCATCCAAGCCAGTTGAGTGTAACACAACTACCATCTTGTCGGCCTAATGCACCCGGATGGTCAAGATGTCACATTTATCACCTGAAGCATACCCAGGGTAGCCACCCATGGGCAGCTCCATTTCGGACCTATCCTCGCTCCTGATAGCATCTACTCGCGACAGACTACTTCACTATCGCATAATGGTTTTTCAGCCAAAAAAGGAACTTAACATAGGATGATTAATCAGCTATTGTCCCGGTAACCACCCACAACATACCTCTTATCTCCTCACGCAAAACTTCCTATGTTATTTCACATTATCTCCTCATCAACTCAGTAGAACTATCTGGTATTATTCACACACAGCCCCCTACGTGCATGCTTTTCTATTCAGCGGGACCCTATTAAATCGGCTTTGCCATGCGGATTCCCACAAGACTTGTCCAGACACTGCAGACCTCTACTGTTCAATCCACCCCTCTCACTGGGTTCCAATAAGATCCTTCCTGACCCTAGCAGACATCTGCCTGCTGAGGTATCAGCCTTTTTCTCCCTGCTAATCTCTATAGGCATGCAGACACATCGAAACCTATACCATTCGGTTACCCTCGCCGAGTGGATTCCAATGTGACCCTTCCCGACCCGAGCGGACATCTGCCCATTAAGGTATCTGCCTTTTTCTCTCTGCTGAGCTCTATAGGTATGTGGACTCTTCGCAGCGTACACCATCCGATTCCCCTTGCCGAGCGGGTTCCAATGGACTCGGTCCCAATCCTCTCTGACCGCTGGTTCCAGAGCTATCTCCACATTTGTACTTTGGTTCCCCCGGCAAGTGTTTTCAAATTGTTGGCTACCGAGTGCTACAGGCATGCAGACACATCGAGACCTATACCATTCGATTCCCCTCGCCGGGCGGATTCCAATGAGAAACTTTCCGACCCTAGCAGACATCTGTCCGCTATGGTATCTCCCTTTCTCTCCCTCCTGGCCTCTATAGCGTCAGCAAAAACAACGCATGCACCTGATGCGCCTTCACTTTGTCCTGACGCTAGCAAAGTCCTCGCTGCGTCCCGTGCGTCCCGTACGTCCTGAGTTCAGTTCCAGTGTCCCTACGCTTCCCCTGCGTCACAGTCCTGAGTCCATCCCCAACGCCCACACGCCACTAGTGCATCCTGTGTTGCGCACCAACCATCCCTTGTATCCGGACCTGACTTCCCTCCTGTTCTCCATATCCCAGCGTCCTGACACTTGCAATTGGCCAGCTACTTCCGGAAGCTGTCAGGATTATCATACTGCTACCACTAGTCTCCTGGCGTGAACCCTACGCCAGCCCTGCGCCTGCCAATGTCCCGTAGCGTCTCTCGAGCGTAGTCATCACTGGCACGTTTAACTCATAGATTACCTATATATTTTGTTCATAATAGTACTCACTATATATACAGCTTGCCATGGCACCCGATACACGCCTTCATACAGATCCCTGATACCCCCGTTTGTATAAGTAATAAATCTTGTTAAACGTCTTCAACTCGATACAGCTGTTGACCAGCCAGCACTGGTCTTCCTCTGGAATGAGATGAGCCAGGCTGAGAATTGTCCCTATGTCAACCAATGTAAAGTCTCGCGCATCTAGTCTGAGCTGAACTGTAACAAGACTGTGTATATCAGAGGGCCAGCCTCAGTTCACAGGGCTCAACATCTGAACGGCTGGCAACCGCTGAACAGTATCTTGGCTGCAGTCCCTGATTTTAAAGAGTGCCACGAGCTTTGCGGGAAGACCACCCCTCAGTGCACCATACATCTCCTTGCTTCGCCCTGTACTCAAACTTAATCATTCCGACTTTCTTGTTTCAAATATGAGTGAGTTCCTGTATATTGTGCCCGACGGATGTGGTAAATATGGGTTTCCTGGAATGCCCAAACAGGGATTTCGAGTTGCGTTAGTTGTTCAACTGGAAGTAGTTGGAGTATTGCTGGTTCTTCGGGAAGGCGGCGTTCAGTGGGCAGGTTCTGTCTGCTGTATCGCATCAATTCCAAACTGATCCAGTCAAGAGAAAGTCCTAACACCTTTCCAAAATCCAGTACGTCGGATACATTGTCACGACGACCTTTCAAGATCCTTCCACAAGGGGCCAGCGTGGATACCGTACTCGTTGTTTTATCTAAAGAGACCAGGATGTTGTCAGCGAGCTTGGCTCCGGGACGTCCGAGCGAATTCATCTTTAAAAGTCTCATTCGGATTGCATGCTGACGACCGTAGGTGTGAAGAATTTGTCGCTCTACATGGTTCTTGTTCGAGCGTCACCATCCGGCCTTGATTTGTTCCTTATGCTCAAGCTCCCCACACTCGGTGGAATACATTGGGATATTGCGGAACTGGCGTATATGATAAGAGGAGTGACTTAGCAGATGCCTGTTAACAAAGTTGAAATGGGATTCCGTATGGATCATGTCCATACGGAGGTCGTTCTCCTCATCCCAGTCGCCTTCAAGGCACCGGTGCCGCTAGGATGGTGCCACTCGCATGATGCTCTGGGCTCGCTGATGTCATAGCTCCTTTCGCTGCTTGTCAACCTTGGCCTGTATTGGTTCGTTTAGAAACTCAAGACTCTAAGAAGATCTCTTTCATCCTGTGAAACCGGACGAGATAATCCTCAATCTAGGCTATGATCGCCGGGGTATGGCTTCGGTATTGTCCCATCATATTGAAGTCGACCAGTGCTCCGACACAGTCTAGAGGCGGTTTGAAAAGTATTAGTTGCCGGCTGTCGAGCTGGCCCAGTGCTACAGCAAGAACCCCCAAAAGACACCGCCCAAGGTTCCTCATCCCAATTCCTTGCCATGGCATCATCTCGGAATAGGCCTTTATGGGTACAAAAAACCTCTGGTATGGTGGCAGCGCCTTTCAAGTGTCGTCAAAGGCTTGGAGCCGGGCGTGTTTCTTCCGAAAGCCCTAGAAACAGTGAATCAAGGGCTGGAATAACCCAAGATGAAGCAAATGTGACCTGTGCAGACCAGGCACCAAAACCCAGTGAAGACCGTGAAACATATTTTTCTCAAGATCGATGCCAAGAGTTTCAAACATGGTGCGAGAGTTGTCGCTGGCCGATTCACGCTCGCAACGTTGATATCTTGCATAATCTCAGACCTGGTGGCTGTTAGCATTGGTTTCTAATTCTACTGAAAGCACCTCCCATTTAGGACAAACATTGGATTTTATCCCGTGAAGCGCAATGTTTTCATTATGGTCAGCAATCCAAGCTGAAAATATTCGAAAGCATCTCCACACTTTCCCGTCGGCACAGTCAATATTGACCCCCGCCAGCGCCGTGTTCTACAAGGGCTCAAACAGGAGTTCGAAGACGCCTCGCAGAGTCTGTGCAATAATGGTCCTCTGCACGTGGGCTGCCAAGGACTTTGTAAGTTTGGGGGCAACCAGCAATAGTGCAAGATGGAGAACCGCAGAGCATCCATGTCTATTACGACAGGTTACTGGAAGATTTCCAAGAGTTAAATAGACCGGCCATGCCTTCTTGTCACCGGAAAGGTTGCTGAGATGCGTCTAATCTAACATCCCAATGATTGGAACAACAGTTGCGCTAGACGGAAGTGTCTCCTCCAATCAGTTAGTCAGCGCTCTCAGGAAAGAGATTGAGAAACTCTACTTGAATATCTCACGACCTGTCTGCTGTATGCATCTCAGCATATACCCGTTGTCCTGTTCTAACGACCCTACAGATAGGTAGCTACAGTGGACTAGACTCAAGCCCGTATGGTATACCGTCTGGTAACCATCTTCAGGATAGGCCAGTATACTTAGTATACTACCGGTAGACATGAGTTGGTACAAGTGTCTACAAAGTGACATGGTGACATAGGGTTAGACAGGGTAACCTAGATAGGCCAAAGTTAACCAACTAGGCAGGGTAAACTTGAGAGAGTATGTTCGCATAAAGCTAAGGACACATAGTAAAAGTTGCACGGGACTCTGGGGCAACATTATATGTGGCCGCGCGGACTCCCAAAGGTAATAAAGGCATAACAGGATGAAGTTATCCTACCTTAGAAACATGATTACCGTACCTTGGGACTCTAGTTACCCTACTGAGGTACCCCAGTTACCCGACCTTCCCGACAAAGTCATCTGCGGAATTAGCGGAAAGTTATCCCACGATAGTGGGGCTCGTAGATGCTCATAGGAGCGCTTTGAATGGTACGAAACGGACTACTGACAGAGCAGAAGTGGTCCGAACATCCTGTAACTTTCAGGGGATATTCCTAACGCCGCCCGGCGGCCCCAGCGTTCGTGTGGCGCGACAGCACGTTACGGCTGTGTAGTTGTATGCTTCCTGGTGATATGAGATCTATAGGAACACTCCCACAACACCATATGAGTTGTGGCCGTCCAACCGACCAGAAGCTGTTTGCAGGATATATAAGGGGTGTGAGGTTGACCACCTCCTGGGGCGCCCCCTGGATAGCACCTGGGAACCACCTACGGGCATACTGTGACCTCAGGGTAGTTGTATGGTTAACAGTAGAGGGCTTGGGGCTAACCTTGGAAGCTGCAAGGCTTTTCGGACAACCACCCCAAAGCCAGTCCCAGGCTACCCTGTGAACTGTATCATTACCATGGGTTATTAGTGGACTCTAGAGGTGTGAGTCTTGTCACAATTTAAGAGTGTCCCGCATGGTTGACTGTGGATAGCGCCCATGCCGTCAGGCAGCAGGAGATTTCTTATCGTGGGAGCATGCAGTCAGGTTTAGAAGCTTAGTATAGCCAAGTAGATTTGCGGATGGACTGCATAGCCTGTATAGACGAAACCACCCCTGGGCCAGTCAGTCCCAATGGATATTATCTCTACAGTGAGCATGTCAGTGCGCCACTAACATGCTACAGATAGGAAACAGTTTTCGCTCATGCAGATGCAGTTGGAGAGACATCACCGGAAGCACATCCTATTTGTGGAGATAGTTAATATCCGAGTGGTGCGACTGCCTTCGAGTGTTTGCTCACTTTAGGCAGGTGAGTTGGGCAGCCCTGAGCTGAGGAGGGTGCTCTTGAAAGGTCAGAATGGTTGATGGGTGTCCTCTGGCTTTATATATTTCTACTTAAACTAAGGCGACAGACCCCCTATTCTGATAACCAACGATGCTCGCGAGAACTTATTGAGTGAAGCTTTCATGCTTAACGATATTAAGTTTTACTGCTTCATTCTACTTTAAATTATCTTTATCTTTATTTTTATCCTTACTGCTACTTTGAGTCTTCAGTGCGGTCGGAATCTTAGGATCCGTCTTTTTATAGAGTGCCCCTGTTACAGTATATCGTTCAGCCCACTCGCTTAACTCTCTTCTGAGAATTGTTGATTGCAGACGCCTACTGTTGACATTGTTTGAATACGAGTCGCTTGTCTGGTACATGAAGCATCGGGTGGACAGAACAATGTCTAACTCAGTGGCTATGGGCTGTTCCGGTTCTAATCAAACCACCGCACACCTGTTCCAAGACCTCTCCATGTTCAATGGTCGTGCAGACTTGATGGGATTGGCATGGACACCGGTTGCAGGTTTCTTGGAATACGAACCCACTCTGATTGAACAGGAGCTAGTGGGGATGGTTATCGAGGACCTGTGTGGTCTCTTAGTTAGCCTGACCCGAGATAACACTGTGGGGGAGAGAGTGCGAGAACAGAACATGAACAACGTGACGTTTCAGTCCTTCGTCCGCGATCTATTCGAGCCTGATCTTCTGAAGGAAGTGGGTACGCGATTCGAAGAGGCCCAAGGCCAGCCTGAGAATTTCGTCGAAGAGAGACAGTTGAAGTTCCAACAGGAAATGGTCAAAAGTGTGAATGAATGGATGCGGGATCAGCAGAAGGCGTTCCGTCAGCAAGCCTTGTCCATGCACATGTTGATGGGACGAGTAGCAGCCCTCGAATAAGGCCGAGGCGACAACTATGACATAGACCTCGCAACTGATGTGGTAATGAGAGCCGCTCCTCCACTGCCTTTGGTGCAAGCACACCCTGTTCACTATGCTGCACAATTGGCAAAGTACATGGTTGATGAAAGATATGAGTCCTTTCTAACCGAACTTGCATTGTAAAAACATGTGACAGCAAATGCAGCTGGGTGCCCAACAGCAGTAGTTTAGGGAGCAACAACAGCAGCTCGCGCTCACAGCATTAGGGCTGGCCCCGTTTGAAACTGCGATCGCTTAAGCCCAAAGTTCGAGAGGCCTAAGCCCAGCAGCCGTTAGTAGTCTGGGAAAAGGGCGAGCGAGAATAAAGGTTAGCAAAGAACGGAGGACCGGTGCTGGTTCTGGTCGTGTTTCACCTCAACCGGCAACCCCTACTACAAACCCCTTGGTGGCTGCCCTCCCGCTAGTCGAACCAAGAACCCCTCTGATTGTAGTAGAAGACGAACGTCCCTATGACGTCACTGCGTCAACTCCCTTGCCAGCGACAGCTCCCAACCCAACGGCCTTTGCACCAGCAACAGTACCTGCGGCTCCGGCAATACCTTCAGGTAATGCAGGATGGGGCGGATATCTGGGGCCAGCGGCGCAGTCAACTACGGCTTATTGTTCTGTTGGTTGTAGGATCGAGGGAGAGGGAAGTGAACTCACTTGGACTCATCGGGTACCTTATCTACGAAGCAAGGGAGAACCTATTGTACGTTCCCCAAGTCCTGAGCCACCACCTGCGAAGTGGAAAAAAATCCGTTGCCCCTAGTGAAATGCATCAACGCATATAGCCTTGGACGATTGTTGGGATTTCAATAAGAATTTCTCACCCTGACAAAATACCACCAACCGACCGCCTATATCTTCGACTATGTCAATACCCCGTTCCGATAGTATGGATGAAGATAGTGAGGAAGGTTCGAGGTTTAGTGGGTATGATAGGCCTAGGTCTACCCGAGGTAGAAATACCCAATGTCACAGAGGAGCTGGAGGTGAAATTCCGCCAACAGGTAGTAATGTTGCTACCGGAGGAGACCCGTGTGATTCCGACCCCTCTTCTGATAGTGACAACTGTGACTCCCCACCTTTCAATCCGCGCCAAATCCTGGGTAGTCGTAAGGACCACTGGGATGATGTAACGAAGGCGAAGTATTCTAAACAGTTAAGGCGACTTCTGAAGTTTCGCAAGAGGCAATAGAATAGCAAGGGATCCACTCACAAGCCCAAAAGCCCGTGCGCCTTGGGGCAGACCCTTTCGATGGTGACCCTAAAGACACCCAATGTTTCATACATGATGTCGAGATTAAGCTAAACTATTTCAGAGAATCTCTCGTTGATGATATGGATAAAATTCCCCTCGTCATTCCCCTCCTTTGTGCCGGAGCCAAATAATGGTACCATAGCATCCATGTCTATATCAACGTGGATGCAGCCATCCGTGACAGGAGGCCGTTCGACCCAAATAATGTTCTTCACACATGGGAAGGCTTTCGCAAGCGTTTGGTATCAAGTTTTAGTGGGCACTCAGATCGAGATCGTGCTCTTCGCGAGTGGAATGGTTTATCCATGCAGCCAGGAAAGATTGATCTGTTCGTAGATGGACTAATCCGGCTGGCAAATAAGTTGAAATATAGTGGGGACTATATGAAGGATAAGGCTCGCAGGGGGATGACAACTGATCTCTGTAATGTGTGGGCTATGAAGACCCCACACCCCGAAGACTATGTTGACAACCTAAACCTTCTGCGAAATACAGGTCATCAGTTAGAAGATGTCGCTTTTTTCAACCGTACTGTTGTCAGAGCAAAAGAATCCTCTCATCGTGACAAGAGCGACGATAGACATACATCCACTAAGAAACAGAGGAAGGAGAGGAAAGGTCCGGGCCCTCACAATCCCGAACCTAGCAACCCAGCGGCGCGGTCCTTCCGACTGCCAGAATCAGAGCATGTCAAAGCGCATAAGGATATAGCACAAACTCTGATGAATCATCGCAAACTGTTGAACCAATGCTCAAGCGGTCGAGATCCGAATCACTTCTGGCGCAAATGTCCTGCTGCCACTCCAGTTGTCGCCTGGGCCAAGCTTAATTGTAAGCGGACCATTAATGAGGCAGGATACCACAACCGTGCTTCGATCCCAAAAGCAAGACGCATTGAGGCTTCTCCACGTGCTGTTAAATGAGCAGAGGCAGAGATTCACGGATCGGCTCTGCAAATACTGGAAGTGGATACAGATGGGTCAGACTAGGTAAGTCCCCGCCTCTATCCTCTGATTTTAGAAATAGCACTGACTCCGGGTCCAAGCCCAGATAGCAGGAAGGACGGAGATGGAAGATATAGACGCTATGTTCCTCCCTCAAAGAACCTACAAGGTGAAACCAACATGGACTACAGGAATGACTGTGTGGATTGGTTTTCTTTCGGATGTTTTGGAGATGGTTACGGGTCTTTCTTTGGTGTTTATGTTGATTTCATTTCTTACCTGGTTTTGCGAAAGTTTGCTTTATTTCATAAGGAAAGAAATGGTGATGGGCTTAGGGTTCGAGTTATAGGGGTTATCGTTTTGATTTCGTCAGGCTGGACTTCGCATAGCGACTGAAGTTATTCTGCAAGTTTAACCAAGGAGGGTTAAGGACCCGAAATCATGCTGGACTGATAGTAAACCCTCAAGCTATTTGAATCCCCATAATTGTACCCATTTGATAACTAGTCACGACCCGCTGTGGCCGCTGTTGTGTCGGAAGGCAAGACATATTGAGCAGTAATCTCTAGAAAACACCACCACATACCTGATACTAACCAACAATGTTTAGCGACGAGAGACCCGCTAAGCAGTTGAGGCTTGCAGGCCCTCCGCCACACACTAGGTCTATACCTGGGAATGTAAGGCTCGAGTGGAGCCACAATGGGAAGAAACAGAGCGAGGAGGCTCTTTTATTGTTGAATAGTGGCGCTACAGGCGCAGTATTAAGTAGCGCTTGGGTTAGCAATGCCCAGCTACCATGTATACGTCGGGAGACTCCGACACCAATTTCTGATGCAAGTGAGAATCACATCACTGGCTCAGGTCTCCACTATACGAAGACATTTCATATGTCAATAAGAGACCATACCAATAAGATGAGATTTGAGCTTGCTGATATGCCTCCAGGACACCTGGATGGTTATCTGCTGATGGCTTGGTTGAAGGACCACAACCCAGATATCAACTGGGAAAGGGGAAGTCTGAAGTGGCGCTCAGATGTTAGGGGCACGGACTCCCCGTAAGGATTTACAGGGCAAAGTTACCCTACCTTGACGCACACCAACTTCGAAGGAAAAAGATAACACCCTCCTCCAGCCCAGGCGTTGGGACGGCGCATCATCACTGGCCGCCTGGGTTGTTGTGTCCCAACACCAAAGACCACTATCAACGGAACACATCTTACAACACCGTATACGTCGCGGCCGTCCGTCCGACCGGATCCTGTTCGCAGGATATATGAGGGGAGACCTCCGGGCACCTTATGCCAGTGGAGGCAGGCGAATCGGACAACGGCGCATAAAGTTACAGACACTTGAAGACAGACAGTCGGAAGAGTGGGTCGAAAGTAACGGGACGTTTCGCACGAAAGTTAGTCCCCTCGTACCTACTAAGGTGTGTAGAGTATGAAGGAGGTAACTATGCCCAGTAAGTGGATCGGGTGCATCCACAAAGGACAAGTTGGTAAAAGATGGAGTCCGAGGGAAGAAGCCCATAGGTACGATCCCGAGAACAAGTCGTGTAATGCCGGAAGACCAGCATACGACATGCAGTCGCGCGTCGAATTCTAGACGGACCCAACCAACGAAGAATGGCCATCTTCGGTCCAGCGAGTTAGACTACCCTCGGTGAGCACGGGGGCAAGATAATTCGTAACCATTGTTGTCAACGGATAAACGGATGAGCTGACACCTGACGTGGTCTCCACACCATCAGGGATAACAGACGCGCAGACCGATAAGTTGACCATGGGAGCAAAAGGTGTGATAGAGAGTTTTCAGGGTCTACGAGTGTTCGCACTCAGGTAAAGTTCGCAGAGTTGCGGACAAGGTACTTACTTAGTATAGAGTTAGCATGTATACCGCGATTGCTCAGACGCGGAATATAAATATCGAAGCATCTTCGCTGCTATTAGACACAACAAGCACGGAGAAGAGATCTTATCAATATAATAAGTTACATACACTTTTATATCGTTATCAATACTTCGAGGATCTATGCCGAAGTGAATCATTATATCTAGCCTACATTACTCGTGTCTTCTTAACGAGTTCTCCGATATAATTACGATCAAGGTCCTAGCTGTCGGAATACCTCACGCCGAAGCTACCACCTAACATCAGACTATTGTAAGACCCATTGTCTCCGAAGCAAGAGTCGCATAGAGTTTATTACCTGGGAAGAACTGTTAGCCGAGGATCCCAACAACATGTTTGTATGTGGGATGCGCCTTTGGACTGGTGAAGATGGAGAACACATTAGTCTTAAGCTGCTGCCAGAATACCAGCATGACGCTGACATATTCAGCGAAGAAAAGATCAATGTCTTGCCAAAGCATACCGAGTATGACCACCGCATTGACTTGGTCCCAGGCTCTGACTTGCCCAAAAACCTCATATACCCTCTCACTGTTAGAGAGCTACAGGTATTAAAGGAGTATATCAATGAGATGGAACAGTCTGTCAAGATCTGGAGGTCATCCTCTCCGATAGGTGCTCCTATCCTGTTTGTACCGAAGCCTGATGAAACACTTCGGTTATGTGTTGATTACCGAGGGTTAAATAAAATTACTATTAAAAATAAGGATCCATTGCCCTTGAAGAACAAGCTACGTAGTAAGCTTGGAAAAGCCACAGTGTTCACCAAATTGGACCTGAAGAATAGCTATTACCTAATCCGTATGACGGAAGGAGAAGAGTGCAAGCCTGCTTTGAAAAGTCGGTATGGCTTATACAAATATACTGTCCTGCCTTTTGGACTTTGTAATGCGGCATCAACTTTCCCAGCAATGATCAATGATGTGTTCCGTGACATATTGGATGTAGGGGTTATCGCCTATATGGATGACATCCTAATCTATTCTGAGACTATAGAAGAACATGTTGCTATTGTAAGGAAAGTAATGGACAGGCTGCGGAAGGCAGGCCTATGTGTCAGCATAAGAAAGTCAACCTTCCATGGGAGAGAAGTAGAATTCCTTGGATACAAGATCTCTGACCATGGAATATCAATGACAACCAAGAAGGTTGAGGAGATTACGGCGTGGTTACCGCCACAAAAGGTCTTTGATGTGCAAAGCTTTATGGGCTTTGCCAATTTTTACCGTCGGTTGATTAAGGGATTTAGTAAGATAGCAAAACCTTTAACCAAGCTAACAAAGAAGGGCATCAAGTTGAATTGGACCAATGCTTGTCAAGTGGCATTTGATGAGCTCCCGAGAGCTTTCACAACAGGTCCAATATTGACACACTTTGATGAAACTCGTCCAACGAAGTTGGAACCAGATGCTAGTGACTTTGACTTGGAAGCCGTTTTATGGCAGCTATGTTTGTGACGAGCGATGGCAACCAGTAGCCTTTCATAGCCTGAAGTTCGCCCCTGCTGAAGTAAATTATAACGTTCACGATAAGGAAATGAGAGCTATAGTTGGTGCATTTCGCGAATAGGAATACATGTTGAGATCCGTTGAAGAACAGATAACTATTTATACTAATCATAAGAATTTGGAGTACTTTGATACTACCAAGATTCTCAACAGAAGACAGCACCGCTGGGCTGAATTCGTACAATTGTTCAATTTCAAGGTGGTTTACCACGAGGGAAGTCTGAATGGGAAGGCCGATACATTGTCTAGGCGTAGGGACTACCGCCCTGAAGGTGAGAGTAATTCTGATCCTTACACTTTTTTCTGTCCGCATCAGTATGTTGATCAGGAGTGGGACATCTTTCGACCACAGGTGTTGCAGTCCTGCCAAGGGTTTCGGCTACTGTCCGCGTTTAGGACCACTCTACTCAAAGCAGCTGACCGAGACCAAAGCTACTTGGATACATTCAAGTTGGTACTCAAGGGAGAGAACAATATTGATACACGTCTAACTATCATAAAGGAATTACACTGTTATAAAAACAGGTGGTACATCCCCAAGGACGAGGCCTTGAAGCGATTAATCATGGAGGCTGAATATGATTGAGGCATAGCTGGACACTTCGGAACCTACAAGACAATTGGTAGGGTTAGGGCAACCTTCTACTGGCCAAAGATGGATGAACAGATCACAGAACATCAGCAAAAAAAATCAGTTGGCGTTATTTGCATTTCACCGCACCCGGCATCTTCTGGCTGCGTTCTGTTCGACAATTTTTTTGAAGTTATGTAATCAAAAAACCTGTTTCATTTTAAGATTAATCTAACAATTACATAGACAAACATGAATTTTCAGCCCTAACGGACAACATTTACATGTCCATTTTGGCTTCTGAAGTTTAAAACTAGATTCATGGGATGCACAGGATGCTGACCAGATGCAAACTCCACTACAGGGTGCGTTCAGATGCGTGTGGATGCAAAATCGAGTTTTTTTGCTGATGAATATGTTCGCTCCTGCGACATATGTCAACATAACAGGGTCATCCGGCACAAGAAGCATGGGCTATCGGAGCCTATAGATATTCCTATGAGACCGTTGACCTCCATATCCATGGACTTCATTGTGGGGCTACCCAAATCAGAAGGGTATACGAAAATATGGGTCATGATGGAGAGGTTCTCAAAGATGGCACATTTCATACCCCTCAGAATGGAAGAGCACATCAAGGAACTAGCTCTAATCTTTCTGAAGGAAATCTGGCGCCTGCATGGGCTCCCAGAAACAATTATCTCTGACCGAGGTACCCGGTTTACATTCAAGTTCTGGATGAACCTAATGCAACTATTGCAAGTCAAGTTAAATGATTCCATTGCGTTCCATCCTGAAACCGATGGGCAAACTGAACAGGTCAACCAGACACTGGAACAGGACTTACACAGTTACTGTTCATATCAGCAGGATGATTGGGTGTCGCTACTCCCTTTTGCGGAGCTCGCCTATAACATTTCGCTATGAGAATCCGCTAAGGCAAGTCTTTGTGAAATCAAATACAAATTCACTCTTCAGACAGAAGGGTGGGGGATGGTGTTAGATAATCAAGGGATACACCCACACCGTGAGCTCATAGTGAAGGATTGGGAAGGAACAAGGCAAGAGATCCGAGAGACATTACAACGGGCACAGGAAAGACAAAGGACATGGCAAGATCAAAAAAGACAGCCTTCTCCTGAATATGTCACACGAGAGGAGGTCAGCCAGGGCAGAGCAAAGAAAGCAGACCGCGTAATGTTGAACAGAAAAAACATTCGCACAAAGAGGCCTATGGAAAAGCTGGACCATAAAATGTTTGGACCATTTGTGGTCAAGCGGAAAATTGGATCCAGAGCCTATAAGTTAGAATTGCCTGGCCGATGGACAATCCATCCAGTGTTCAATGTCGGATTGTTGGAGACTTACCGTGAGGATCCTATTGGAAGACCTCAGTTGGCGATGCCCGTACCAGAGATTGTGGATAGTAAGCCCAGTTATGTTGTCGGGAAGGTCATAGACAGTCGGTGGTATGGGAATCCTAAGGCAAAGTTTCCTCAGCGCTTTGTGCAATATTTAGTTGCTAGGGAAGGGTATGGAGCGGAGGAAAGTTCGTGGGAACCTTTCGCGATGTTGGAAGGGACTGCTATGCAGACCTTGGTAGACTACCATGACAGGTATCCATCGAAACCCAGAGACCATAGGGTCGTTGGTGCGCCTATACGTGGAAAGAATAGATGATGCTAAGATCTTGGGGACAGATCTAGAGACGCGGGGAGTGGTGTAACGACCCTACAGAGAGGTAGCTACAGTGGACTAGACTCAAGCCCGTATGGTATACCGTATGGTAACCATATTGAGAATAAGCTAGTATACTTAGTATACTACTAGTAGACATGGGTTGGTACAAGTTTCTACAAAGTGACTTGGTGACATAGGGTTAGACAAGGTAACCTTCGGAGAGTATGTTCGCATAGGGCTAAGGACACATAGTAGACATTGCACGGGTCTCCGGAGCAACATTATATATGGTCGCGCGGACTCCCAAGATAATAAAGGCATAACAGGGTGAAGTTACCCTACCTTAGAAACATGATTACCCTACCTTGGGACCCCAGTTACCATACTGAGGTACCCCAGTTACCCTACCATCACCGACAAAGTGATTTGTGGACTTAGGGCAAAGTTATCCCACTATAGTGGGGCTCTTAGATGTTCATTAGGCCGCTTCATATGGTATGAAACGGACTACTGACGAAGCAGGAGTGGTCCGAACCTCCTGTAACCTTCAAGAGATATTCCTAACACCCCCATGCAGCCCCGGCGTTGGTACGGCGGCACAGCAGCCCTGTACGGCTGTGTAGTTGTGTACTTCCTAGTGATGTGAGATCCATAGGAACACTCCCACAACACCATATGAGTTGTGGCCGTCCAACAGACCAGAAGCTGTTCGCTGGATATATAAGGGGTGTGAGGTTGACCACCTCCTGGGGCGCCCCCTGGATAGCACCTGGGAACCACCTACGGGCATACTGTGACCTCAGGGTAGTTGTATGGTTAACAGTAGAGGGCTTGGGGCTGACCTGGGATGCTGCAAGGCTTTTCCCGACAACCTCCCCAAAGCCAGTCCCAGGCTACCCTGTGAACTGTATCATTACCATAGGTTATTAGTGGACTCTAGAGGTGTGAGTCTTGTCACAATTTAAGAGTATCCCGCATGGTTGACTGTGGATAGCACCCATGCCATCAGGCAGCAGGAGATTTCTTATCTTGGGAGCATGCAGTCAGGTTTAGAAGCTTAGTATAGCCAAGTAGATTTGCGGATAGACTGCGTAGCTTGTATAGACGAAACCACCCCTGGGCCAGTGAGTCCCAATGGATATTATCTCTACGGTGAGCATGTCAGTGCGCCACTAACATGCTACCGATAGGAAAGTGTTTTAGCTCATGCAGATGTAGTTGGAGAGACATCACTGGAAGCACTCCCTATTTGTGGGGATAGTTAATATCCGCGTGGTCCGACTGCCTCCGAGTGTTAGCTCACTTTAGGCAGGTGACTTGGGCAGCCCTGAGCTGAGCAGGGTGCTCGCGAAACGTGAGAATGGTTGACGGGTGTCCTCTGGCTTGACATTATTCTACTTAAACTAAAGCGAGAGACACCCTATTCTGATAACCAACGATCCTCGAGAGAACTTATTGAGTGAAGCTTTCAGGCTTAACAATATTAAGTTTTATGGCTTGATTCTACTTTGAATTATCTTTATCTTTATTTTAATCCTTACTTCTACTTTGAGTCTTTGGTGTGGTCGCAATCTTAGGATCTGTCTTCCTATAGAGTGCCCCCTTTACACCTGTATAATCGTATTCACGAGATGGCGGGTAAACAAAGTCGTCTGGGTAGGATATCTGGCTAAGGAGATATCTGACCCAATCTAGGACGTTGCGATAGCAGAATAACAAAGTTCTCTTTCCGTCCTCTATCCGTCGTTCAAACCATTGTCGATATCCACTGTACGCATCCAATTCCTGAAGGTGCTTCTCGAGTGTATGCATAACGATATAGCCGACAGAATCAGAATTGCCTAGGCCACTTGCGAAGTATTCCTTGATTTGTGGCTTCGGTACTTTACTCTCAAGGTGCCAAGAGGCAAGGCTGAACCCTCCCACACTGGGGAATGGTGCTCATCTATGGTCGTACAGATTATTGATTTCTTGCTCGAACCTGTTCACCTGCCCAATTGGGTCTCCAGCCCCCGAAAAAGTCTTTGTTGGCCGCCGAAAAGCAGGCAGTGTTGTTAAGTCCTTGAGTGTCAGAGTTGTACACAACATCACCACTCAATACATGGTGATCGCGTCCAGTAGGTGCCGGATCGGATTCATAGTCGGAATCCGGACGTTCCTCTACCACGTCGGTTTGGGTATCAAGAACATAGCTGGCCGATGAAAGATATCAGATAGTAGTGGAGGCGAGGATAACCTTCACATTGGCATGATTAGTTGGTAAATGTTTCTCATATGCTGCTGCTTGGGTGTAATTTTGTCGACCGAATGGACATTTGCTAGGCATCGTAGGAGTGCTTAGTGTTGATCCTCACGCATGTGGATCAACATAGGTTCAAGATGGATGCCCTCATTGAGTGTTAAACTGTACATACAGGTCAATCCGGTTTAGCGTTCTAGATGTATGCGTCACGTTGTATCCGCTCTGGTTTCTTTCATGAAAGGGCTCGGCGAACTTCATGTTCCACAATGGTCATGTTCCAGAGGGGATGGTTCATTTCTAACATAAACATGAATCAATAAAGCCCTGGCTATGCTAGTATCAGAAATACAAATTCTTGAAAAGAATCAAGAGGGATTCTTAGCGTCAAATGACTGAGAGTTGTATATATAATCAACATGGATCCTGATCGAATGAATTCATACCAGGAATCAACTCACATTTACAACTTCCTCGAAATCTACACAATTCATACCTGGAACTAACTCACACTCACATTGTCCCCAATATCCACCAAATACGCACCATATGGTCTCTTCACCCCAGCGGCAACCTAGATTCTCCAGATTCTAGCGATATGGCACATAATAACCTAGAGTCTGTCTTCATGCCAAATGCGCGAAACGTGCCGGCTCTGGTGGGCCAAACCTATCACCTTCGGCCGGTATCACGGAGAGGATATATAAGTTCAAGACACTCCAATTATTAAAAGATAGTTGATCACAAGTTATCAATGGGCATAGGCGATGACAACCACTTGTATGGCGAATGGCGGGAGGCGGTGAAGGATCACATGCTTGCAGGGGGTTTTAGGAAAATCTGGTCATTCCCTGACCACAATTTCCAGCAAATCGTCGCTGGTATGATGACACTGCGCCCTGCCTGCACCAGCCTTGTCACACCTGTGGCTGCGAATAACAAGGCCGTTATGCACTGGATTCATTAGGCTGTAGTTCAACTTGTTAAGGACTGTGGTGTGAAGTTGAAACACAAGGTGAAGAATCGTTCTACAGGCCTCACACCACTGGGCCACAATGGAGTCGTCAATGATCAGACGATGCTGAGGGATTATTTACTAACCCCCAACGCCCCAGACGAGTGGGGTCCCACAACAACTATACCAAACCCAGGTCCGGTTTGCCAAAACGTTCCACCCGCTTACCCCGCTCAGGTGCAAACCGTACCTGCTCATCTTGGGAATTACCTCCCGCTGGCGCAAGGTGTAGCGGCACAAGGCGTACCAGTGCAAAATGTACCTGATGATCACAGGAATTACCCCCCTCAGGCGTAAAGCGTACCTGGTCATCATGGGAACTACCTCTCTTCGGTGCAAGGTGTACCGGCGCAAAACATACATGATCCTGACAGGAATTACCCCCGTCCGGGGCAAAATGTACCTCGGCATCCTGCGATTCACACTCCTGCTGGTCAAAATATACTAGGCCTTGCTGCGAATTACGCTCTTCCTGGTCAAAACTCACGTGCCCTTCCTGCCGACAAGGCTCTTCCTAATCCCTTAGCACATGTTCCTCCTGTAAACTATTACGCTCAGAATGCCGCAAATGCACCAGATACGCCGGCAATTTATCAGATGCTCACGCCAGATCAATTGACAGATATATGGACTCCATCTCTGGTGAAGGAGCAATGTCCCGACTCCAAGGGTGCTTCCTAGGACTGGAAATTACACAGGTCCCGACCCTATGCCAACAGGTTAGTTTCATTCATAACAAGTAGAGCCTTTAGTGTTTTTACTTGCAGACTAATTATTATTAGATTGGAGTACTCTACTTGGAAGGCCGCGTGGTGTGTGTATTGTTTGGACCTGGCCTTCCAGACGCGGCCAGGGTCAGACACCAGAACGGAGGGCAAACTTAAATTTTGGGCGTGACTATAACATGCTGCATTGGTATCCCCCCCATATAGATGCAGTACAGTTCGCGGAATTAGATTCCTATGACATTCGCGGTCTGTTGGCTGTGATTTTGAGAAATGTACCAAACGAGAGAATTTGCTATATACTCGGTGTCAATGCAGAAGGCCGCTGAAGGCTCTGCAGGGTTCCTTCCCAACGGGTATCTTGCCTTGATAATGTTTTGATCAATAGTAAAGAAAGGGTAAGAGCCTGGCTCCAGTCGAATCCAGTTTTCGATGACCCACGTGATTTCATGATCTATGAAGACGGGGACGAGGGTGACACCCGATTGGCGACACCATCATTAAGGGCACACCAGTATCTCCATGAGGATGCTATTGCCAATTGGGCCAATTTCGGAGAAGGACATATAGTGAACATACATTACCGGGCTGCAAATGTACCGCCCAGATTTAATAACAGGAATGCCAATCGATCAGGGGATCACCAAGATGGAGAAGCCCCAAGTGTTTCCCTTCCAGGATCATCCAGCTCATCATCTGATGTAGCGAACACCAGGCGTAAAGGTCAGGACATCTGCGGCATACTGCTACCCCCTGTCAGCGCCACTGTTGAATCCGCCATGGCTCGTACCCTGATCGCTGTCAAATCTTTGAGCCAACTGAATGTCCCAATGTCTTCTTACGTACTTGTGCCTCTAGCACGCGGGAGTGAGAGTGTGAAGCGCGGTGCTCCGGATGAGGAAAATTTGGACGTTCCTAAATTTAACAAAACAAGCTTAGGAGCATTGGAGCGGGAGTCTATGAGAGGCGTAGAGGTACGCATTGGCGGGGATCCGAAGGGCCACAATTGTGAGGAACTGGAACGAGGGCACTCTGTAGAAAGAGGGATCCTAAGATTGCGACCGCACAGAAGACTCAAAGTAGAAGTAAGGATCAAAATAAAGATAAAGATAATTCAAAGTTGAATCTAGCCGTAAAACTTAATATTGTTAAGCCTGAAAGCTTCCCTTAATAAGTTCTTTCGAGGATCGTTCGTAATCAGAATAGGGTGTCTCTTGCTTGTGTTAAGTAGAATAATGTAAAGCCGGAGGACACCAGTCAACTATTCTGACGTTTCGCGAGTACCCAGGTCAGCTCAGGGCTGCCCAACTCACCTGCCTAGAGTGAGCTAACCCTCGGAGGTAGTCGGACCGCCCGGCAATTAACTATCTCCACAAATAGGAAGTGCTCCCGGTAATGACTCTCCAACTGCATCAGGATTAGCGAACACTCTTTCCTATTGGTAGCATGTCAGTTCCCGACCGACATGCCTACGGTAGAGAAAATCTCCATTGGGACTCAATGGCCCAGTGGTGGTTTCGTCTATACAAGCTACGCAGTCCATCGGCAAATCTACTTGCTAAACTAAGTTTCTAAACCTGACTGCATGCTGCCATGATTAGAAATCTCCTGCTGCTTGAGTACATGGGCGCTACCCACAGTGAACCATGCGGGACCCTCTTAAATCGTGACAAGACTCACACCGCTAGAGTCCACTAATAACCCATGGTAATGATACCGTACACAGGGTAGCCTGGGACTGGCTTTGGGGTGATTGTCCTGGAACTCTTGCAGCTTCCCCGGTCAGCCCCAAGCCCTCTACTCTTAACCATACAACTACCCGGAGGTCGAAGTATGCCCGTAGGTGGTTCCCCAGTATTATCCAGGTGGCGCCCCAGGAGGCAGTGACCCTCACACCCCTTATATATCCTGCAAACGGCCTCTGGTCGGTTGGACGGCCACAACTCATCTGGTATTGTGAGAGCGTTCCTCTGAATCTCACTTTACTTGGAACCACACAACTAAACAGCCGTATAATCCTGTCGCGCCCTAGCATTGGTGGGGCCACAGGGGGGTGTTAGGAATATCCCCTAAAGGTTATAGGAGGTTCGGACCACTCCTGCTCCATCAGTAGTGCATTTTGTGTCATACGAAGCTGCCCTATTCACATCTATGATCTCCACTATAGTGGAATAACTTTCCCCTAACTTCGCCGTCGACTTTGTCAGTGAAGGTATAACTGGGTCCCGAAGGTAGGGTAATCATCCTTCTAAAGTAGGGTAACTTCACCCTGTTATACCTTTCTTACCTTCGGGAGTCCGCGTGACTCCAGATAATGTTGCCCCGGAGTCCCGTACAACGTTTACTATCTGTCCTTAACTTTATGCCAACATACCCTCCCAAGCTTACCCTGCCTAGTAGGGTCACTTTGGCCTACCTTGGTTACCCTGTCTAACCCTATGTCACCAAGTCACTTTGCAGACACTTGTACCAACTCATGTCTACTGGTAGTATACTAAGTATACTGGCCTATCCTTAATATGGTTACCACATGGTATACCATACAGGCTTGAGTCTAGTCCACTGTAGCTATCTGTCTGTAGTGTCGTTACAGCAACAGATATCGAAGAGCCGTCGCCAGGGTTCGATGGCAGAGGGGGGTTCACAAACCTTAATGGATGAGACGGTGGAGCGATTGCTTGTGGTGTGTAAATAAATTCCTTGTTTTATTAGTTTTGTTTATCGTAGTCTTTCATGTATTCAGGATTGGAATTTTACGCTTATATATTAGATAGATCAACTCTTTAGGGAAATATGGTGGTATTGGCGGCCTTCTCAACTTTGAAGTATCGGTGAGAGTCGCTGAGAGTCGCTGAGTATCCATCAGTGTCGATGAGAGTTGATATCAGCGTCACACAAGAACAAGTAAGTGAGTGCTTGATCTTCGCCGATGATTGCCTCTTAACATTTAAGCTGCACGATACAGGGGTCTTCCGCCAAGATATTGACATCAATGTCCAGTAGCAAGGGGAACTACGTTTCTTGGCATCTCCAGAACAACAACCCCCCGGCGTCCTGAACCTGGAGTGGCTTAAAAGCTTATTTCATATTTCCATGAAGACACACGATAAGCATCAATTTCAATTATATATAGCGCTAAATTTAGAGCTTACAAACATATGTCTTGATTTGAATAGTGGGTCTGAGATCGTTGAAGCCTTGCAAACCCTACGAGGTCATCACATCATAGGGATCAATGTTTACCCAAGTCAGACAACTGGGGGGTTTTTTTTGCGACGCACCACGAGCCTTCCTGATGTCTATAAAGGTTGTCATCTGCCCTCCTTCACTTCCTTCACACCTCCTTCACCTCATTCACCCCCACCCCCCTTCATCACTTCTCATTGTTGAAATGTCCCGCGAGAGCCCATGAAGAGCCCAGGGCGAAAGGGCAGTGTAAGTACACTTCGTCCAATCGTTTAATCATGGGCAATACTAATATTGCATTACTTCCGGCAACCTCGTGTACCAGCCAGAAGGAATAAACAAGCAAGCTCCGTGAGCCTAGGAAAGTAAGTTTACGCCGTAACACCATTGACCTGCACTCGATATTAATATTACGATCGGTTGTAGACTTCCGGCAGTCCCACACAACGAAAGTGAGAAACAGGGGCGGTAACCTCCGCACTCCCCTGCGTGCTGCCGCCCACAGATGCAGTCCAGAGATAAGGTAACTAATGATCCATTGACACCGTTATTCTTCAAACATGCTCCGATGTGTGGCTGCCAGTTGCCATCCATGTCACCGTAGGCTGTCGGGATCCCCTGAAAATTCCTATTTTGTTCAGGCGGTTGAGGATTCTGGGTATGTCAACAACAGCCGACTCATATATCCAAGAACTCTTTGAACTAACACATGAATTAGTGGGTACTATGGCGACATAGCATATGCAAAAAGCTGGTGTGGATTCAAGAATGCTCGAACCAAAACTAGAGCCTACGATGTGGGGGGTCGCGATTTGAAGGGCTATAGCAAGTGCGGTTCATTCAATCCAGGACGGCTGATCGACGATCAATTGACGGTGTTCCTCGACTAGGCCAGCTCTCTTCCACCTGTCAAATCGCCAATTGAATTTGGAAAAAAACAACAGCACTGACGATGTCAGGGAGGTCATTCGTCAACCGAGGATTTTAGTCAAGGACACGGCGAGTAAACTACGGACGGCAATGAAGCCTGACTACGCAGAGCTGGCTGGTAATAAGGTTGCTGGACCTCCAAGGAAGTGATCAATCAATGCGAAGTTCTGCGGTCCCCATAGTAATAGATATCTTCAGTGGCATTGCCAAATTCAACTTCCACATATTCCCCACCGGCCATGAGGATCCACATTTGTTGCCAAACGGGTGCCCCTCAAGTTGAGCATGCATTCCTTGGCCATCCCGGGTGGCAGAATGGCTCCGATCGGGGAATAGCCTGGGGAGTCCTCGAGTCACCAAGCATAAAAAACCTGCTCGGTGGAATAAAGACCCAAGGCACTGAGGAGGCGATTCTCTGCTCTGGATATCTCATCGGCGCAACTCGTGAGCGTCGCAACGCCCTAAGTCTAGATCCTACAGCTCTAATCCCCCTCTGAGACCTCATCATCCCCCACAAAGATTATGACCTTCGGGCATGGCTCCTTGCTAACGATGGCAAACATCGTGTGGATCTCATAGTTCTGGAATCACGTCTCGATGAAGCAGGGGATGACAGATTAATGACGGAGCCCGTCGGGGGCAGACAAGAATTTTTCGACCGCAATATCTGGAATCATTCCGGGCATGCAGAAGATATAGTGGGGGGAATGCAATGGGACAACAAGGACAACAAGGACAACAAGGACAACAAGGACAACAAGGACAAGGAGGACAAGGAGGACAAGGAGGACAAGGAGGACCAGGAGGACAACGAGGACAACGAGGACAACGAGGACAACGAGGACAACGAGGACAACGAGGACAAAGAGGACAAGGAGGACAAGGAGGACAAGGAGGACCAGGAGGACAACGAGGACAACGAGGACAACGAGGACAACGAGGACAAGGAGGACAACGAGGACAACGAGGACAACGAGGACAACGAGGACAACGAGGACAATGAGGACAACGAGGACAACGAGGACAACGAGGACAACGAGGACAATGAGGACAACGAGGACAATGAGGACAACGAGGACAACCACATGGTGTTGAGAAATAGGAGTAGGAGGCAGCAATCAGGAGAGCGTGGGGATGAAATGGAAGATATGGACGACGACGCGGACGACAAGGGGGCGGACGGCGAGGAGGACAACAGCAAGGAGATGTGGCGGAGGGTGAATGGGAATCTCAGATGCCCCAGGGGCGGCAGACAATTGTGATCGAGGTAGGGCTTTCAAAAATACGTATATTATTATAAAATACGGTATTTTTGACTGTAAATTTTATACCATACATACAATACATACGTGCCCTCCAGTCGTTTACCCTAAAATCTTAACCCTAAAGCGATATCTCAATAATAATTAGTTGTAAATGAGTTGTTACCCTAAGAGTTTGGGGGATGATTTTTCTGCTTGCAAGTAAATTTTGTATTTGAGGGTGACATTTATTACTTGATACCATCTTCTCGGAACAACAGCGCAATATTTCTGAAAA
>Ga0307513_10001641_pt1 | contig 32024 bp, 38 predicted proteins | sample 15_EM_MG_FD_202174 | JGI IMG/M metagenome (GOLD analysis project Ga0307513, IMG submission 202174) | Populus trichocarpa ectomycorrhiza microbial communities from riparian zone in the Pacific Northwest, United States - 15_EM | ecosystem: Host-associated > Plants > Roots > Unclassified | place... | reverse complement strand
CTGCCGTTCGTTCCGCTCTGTACGTCTCCCCCAATGTCTATCGCTTCCTAGTCTCTAAACCCACGTAGCTCGTCCCACATACCCCACGTTCCTTCCCTCTTGTCTTCAAAATATCAACCACCTAGTACTCTTCGTTCCAGCGCAAACCCGCTCGCCAACCCCAATCGCAGATCGACTTTGTTCCCGTTCTCTCCAAAGTTCTCGCCTCAGTTCTCCGCCCGCTCACCAAGATCACCGCTCCTACCCCAATATTCCCCCTTTCTGCCTGTGAAATCCCGAGGATATGCGACGCCGTTTATTACCTCACCCTTATCTCTCTTCCCCACTGGGAAGGACGAGGGGGCTATTGATGATAATTGGGATGATGTCTGTCTTGATGTGGATTTCGTGAGTGCAGAATCACAGCCAGGGAGTGGGCTACCTTGGGTCGAGGCTCGCAGGTGAGTGCTCGCCAGTTCTTCTCAATTTGAAAGCTTAATCGACTCTGTCAATCAGCGCTTCGCTGGTCTTCCTGGGGATCTTCGCCGTAGTCTGGATATGCTATTTTGGTATACCACAACTTGGGTTCGGCGGTCCCCGGCCGCCAGACATAACTCCCGCCCCGCGACCCGAAACCCAGGTAGATGCTGCGACATTCGTTGGCACATCTTACGGGAGTGTGGATGGTTTCCTCGGCATTCCGTTCGCAAAACCTCCGTGAGTCGATGTTTTGTCACCCAGGCGCCTTGTCCCCTCACCTAACCTGTGGACAGGACTGGCGACCTCCGGTTCCGCCAACCCGAGCCATATGGACCATACTCTGGTGTAGTTGACGCCACAAAGTCCGGGCCATCATGCACCCAGCTTCAACCCAAAGTTGTCATCCCCGAGGGTCTTTCTCCACCGGCAATCAGCTACGCGAGCGGGATACACGCGGCCAGCAACGATTCGGAAGATTGTAAGTGCCCGCCCCCACCCCCTGGTTTTGTGCCTGATGAGGGGTGCGCGCTGGCTTCAGGTTTAACCTTGGACATAATCAAACCAGCAGTCATTGGTCCGAATGTAAAGCTTCCCGTGGCTGTTGTGAGTGCATGTGGGCCTTAACGTTTTCTTCTGATCTCCTGATGGTACACCCCAGTGGTTCTTCGGGGGTACGTATCTCCATGAGTTACCCCATCCTTCAAACAGGACGTTAATCCCGCTTGTATTTCCTTCCCACAGGCGGCTTTCAATTCGGCGGCACCGCGAAGAACAGCGGTATCCCCATCGTCTTACGGTCATTAGAACTAGGAGAGCCCGTCATCTTCGTGGTGATGAACTACCGGTGAGTTGAGATTACCCTACATCATTCCGTTTGTCCATGACGTTAAATGCATCCCCTCCCCAGGCTGAACGGTATGTTTTCCGCACAGTATCACGTCCACCCGTGGCAATGACACTGTATCCGTCACTAGCGTTCGGGTTTTTGGCCGGCAAGGAGGTGAAGGATGCCGGGATAGGAAACCTCAGCCTGCATGATCGTCAGTCCCGAGCCCCAGTTTTACCGCTCCGATGAATATTTTCTAACCGACCTTGGTCTCTAGAACGCGCAGCACTACGGTGGGTGCAGGAACATATTGAATCATTCGGTGGCGATCCCACGAAGGTCACAATGTGAGTATTTACAAAACACCCTCATACCACTTACCACAATCCACCCTATCGCTTATTGATTACGCGTTAAGATGGGGTCAAAGTGCAGGCGCCATGTCTGTTTCACTGCAGCTCGTCGCAAACGGAGGTGATCCGGAGGGCTTGTTTCGTGGGGCGATCATGCAGTCCGGTGCACCACTTCCTATTGGGGATGTGACACTCGGGCAGAAGCATTATGATGATCTGGTTTTGCGGACATCCTGCCTTCACACAGAGGATACATTGGATTGTCTCCGGCAAACACCTTATGAGATACTCAAAGCTGCCGTTGGCGCTAGCATGGGGATTTTCGATTACGCGGTATGTGTTCTCCATACCACTAAAAAACAAAACGACCCATGTAGATCCACATCTTGACCAGTCTATGGCCCTTTCATGGATGCCGCGACCAGACGGCACCTTCATACAAAGTCCACCAATGGACATGGTTGAAGATGGACGGGTGGCTAGAGTTCCTGTCATAAATGGTAAGTAAATTTCCCAATTCGGTGGACACTCGGTTCAAGCGCGATCACAGGCGCGGTAAATGACGAGGCCACATTGTTCACTCTTTCCCTGGGTGGTATAAGGTGAGTTACCTGGCGCTGATCCTTGTCTTCCGGGTGTTTGACGTGGGGTTTAGGACCGAATCTGAGCTTCGGAGGTATCTTCGATACTTCCATCTACCGGACGCAACGGAAGAGGAGGTGGACAAACTGTTGGAACTTTACCCTGACGGTATGTCTCCTCGCTGCTCTTGCGCTTCCTCTTAATGTCGTGTTGTAGATCCTGTACAGGGGTCTCCCTACGGAACCGGAGAAGCCAACCAAGTCACGCCTCAATGGAAACGACTCTCTTCGATCCAAGGGGACCTAGTTTTCCAAAGCCCGCGTCGCGCGTTTTTGGAACATCTCTCGCCGAGACAAGATACATGGTCGTACCGTAAGCTGCCCTACGTGTTGCCTCCAAGGTCATACGATTGACTGCCAACACCATCTAGTGAGTAAACTGCTTGACGGATTCCCTGATCTTGGATCTGTAAGTTCTTCCCTCGGTATCCAGCTCTCGGAACTAACAACATACTAAACTGTGCGACCTCTCCAGACACACAGTAGCGACTTGATGGACATTTTCGGAGGAGGGGTCATGACGGACTACTTCATACGGTTCATCAACACGCTAGATCCGAACGGTTCTTCAAGCCCTCGTGCTCAAGCTGAATGGCCAAGGTATGACCCAGAACGACCGCGCTTGTTGACATTCCTACCGAATGACAAGAAACCTTCTGTGGTCGTGACGGATGATAACTTCAGAAAGGAGCAGATGGATTGGTTCGCCAAGATGGCCAAACGCTACAGGATGTAGTACTTTATCTCGGACTGTTGATTTCTCAAGATATACACTCTTTTCCTCCCCTGCCCCATTTATTTTCGCCTCTCGATGCGACCTCACCACGGCACAAGGAGGATGAGTGCCGGACGGTAAGTACGAGCACCGATCCTGTCTTCACGTGCACGCCCTGTGAGCGTGACTGGAAACAACACCAATGAAAGCTCTCGATTCCTTGGCGCGATTGTGTTTCGGAAGACCATCACCATGACACGCCATTGGGAACCCGGGGTCTCGTACAGCACCGGAGAGATATTAGAGTACCAAGGGCAGCGCTATAAGGTCATTCAGGGCCATTCCTCTCAGGTATCCACCCTCTCAGCCGGAAATCCGACTTTGATCTGACTCAGGACCGTCGTCGATGGGAATGATCGCTACGGTATACAACAGAGCGACTGGGCCCCAGGGGCTGCGACCGCTGCGCTCTTCGAGCACCTGAGCTCGAGCGAGCATCACGAACCTCCCCAGCAAAACAATGAACCTCGCCATGTCCATGAACACCCACAAGGTGTGAAACATCCAACACCCTCGTGGTCGGCTCCAATCTCTCATCGATTCATCCGATCTCGCAGTGCCTGTGCAAGAGACAAACTCCCTCAGTTCCTTGCAGAATTCTCTGACCTCCAAGATCGACTCTTTCGACGATCGGGACAAGTGGCTACAATACGCTCAGCAGCGCACCGAGGAGTTCCACCGGAAGGGTCTCCGCGCACCCACCACCTGGGTGTTGGTGAGTGGGCACGAAATACCTGTTGACGCGTTCGTGGCTGGAGAGGAATCCGGTAAGCCACTGTTCGCCGCGAGAGCCCACGTAGAGGTAAAACCCTCTTTTGTGGTCAGCTTCATGAAGAGACGTAATCTCACCTGGCCTTCGTTCAACTCAGGATGGATTATGTATGGCTCCCAATCTCAAACAGCTGATATCGGTGCTCTCGTCTCTGATACGGTCTCAATTGTAGATGTCGGGAAGGCGGGGAGGCATCTGAGCAAAGGCGCAGAAATCGGGCGGCAGCACAAGATCTACGCTCTTCACGAGTACGAAATCCTACTCGGCGATTCACGCGCGGTCCGCTGGGTCGAGACACATGGTGTACCGAATCCTCACAACTTCGGTGCCCGTCACGTCGATGCCGGCGTGGACGCGCATGGACACCAGATCTTTGTTGTCCAAGTGAGCCATAACGGGGGTGTTCATCCCGCAAGAGCCAACAGCGGTGCATCAGGTATGTTCGAGTTCTTCGATGTACGTATCCGTCCACTGGGGGTCTGAACCCTAGTCACTGTAGGTGCGTACCTTGCTTATGGCGACAAAGAGTTGGCGTTCCAGGTAAGTTATGATTACAGCGAAACGCCGTTTCTTGATTGTTAACGTTGAACTCGTGGATCGCAGGAATACCGCGTTCTTTGTTATGCCTGAGACCGAGAGCGAGTATGTGGTTGAAATTAGGGAAATAACAATTCTGTGTGTATCAATACAAATGGCTCAATGACAAACCACGGAGCATGCTTCGATATACGCGAAACGGTAGAAAAAAACGCGCGTACGCACCAGGGCCACCCGACAAAACACAACACCGTGTACAAAGTCCAGACTTCAGCCGTGGCAATGACAGTTCTACCGGGATCAGTGGACTGCCTTAACACCTTGATGATATATTAATTCTTGAACGACGCCGTGAACTCAAAATGGCGAGGTAAATAAACTCAATGTATTGCAAAAAATATCAAGCTTCGGGAGGATCAACTCCCTGAGGGAGAAATGCGAAAATGATATGCTAACTACTAGTCGCCACATTAAAGAGGGTGGTGGGCGAATGCGAATATACTAGGAATGCGAGGTTGGTGTATAAGCTACAGCTACAAATAGAATACGCTCAATGAGGGGGGTGGATGCAGGAATGTGAGTTGTTGGCTGGTGGTGGGAACTTGGGATAAATAGTGATGGTTCGTTCTTTCGTCTAGGTTCGTCCACTCGTTCGTTGGGTCATTTGGTCGTGAGAGCCAATCAGTCAAGAAGCCGGATCAACCGACGACGACCTCGGCCTGGTAGACGTTGTCGTAGATGTTACGAATTCCAGTGATGCGGAGAGTCTCGGGCGTCTGGGGGGTCACGGACCAATCGTCCGCGGTACACTCGCGTTGACGCGCCAGCTAGAGGGAACGATCAAGTAGAGTTAACGGGGGGGATGTGAGAGGATATAGGCGAGGAACAAACATTAAAGAACTCGGTGTAGAGAGACGCGACTCTTCCGGCCAGTTGGCTGACCGTGATTTCGTGAATGTCGATCGCGGCGGAAAAGTCGACAGCTTCATAACCTGGCCACTGCAATACAATAATATGTACGCGTCAGGTGAACTGTCTGCTGACGGTGTGAAAATGTCCGATGTAACGTACAACAATCCTGAACTGGATCTTCTTCCCCGGATGTGGGAAGCGCACGAGTTCCCCACCGCATACGATAACGGTGCTCATGATCGACATGCTGTAGGAAGCGAGATCTCCGTACTGAACTCCGTAACCGGCCGTCGCACCACAGGTGTCGAAGGTGACGGTGAAGGGTTCGTACTGTTTGTACATGGTAGAATTCCACTTGGAGGCGTGCTTGTACGGGAGAATGGGGACCAAGCGAGCACCATCCATCAAGGGAGGATTGATAGACAAAGCGGAGTAAGTGGAGGTCTGATATCCCTTGACGGGCTGGTGAAGAGACATCTTGTGTACGCGGTGAGTGGGGGGATTGAGGGCTGGGGGCGGTGTAGGCTGCATTTACGCTAGAATTTGTACTCAAACTGAGGTGGCCGAATGGCCCTAGTGCGAGAGCCATGTAGATTGGGCCAGTGTGGATAGGTGGCTTTGGAGGTACGTGGTGCCACCGTGCAGCGAACAAAGCCTGCAAACGGCGGCGGCTTTGTACAATATCTTTAGTTGGGCCATCGGTAATATACCGGGCAGACCGGGGGATGCCAGTCCACGGAGACAAAAGAAATGAAGTCAAAGAGGCGGGCGCCATTCATAAGGGTCGGTAACAGTTGATGAAGCATACTGTACAGTACGCCATTTGCACAACCACTATGGCCCACCCCATATGGGGTAATCGGCACGATGCAAAGGGCACAAAGACGACGGGGAGAAAGCACCTTTTCTTGGCCCAGAGCCAAAGGTTAGGGGAAAGATTAACAAATAGACAGGAATTGCACGCCATGTACGGTTGGGAAGGGATCCCCTCACATTGGCCCAAATTTGATAATACCGATCGGCAAGAGTGGAAGGACGTGGGTGGACTGACCGGTGGCCATCCAGAAATGAAAAGTACTGGGCCATGGAAAAGAACCACAGGATAGCCGGGAGGCCGTAGAATGGAGACAACGGCAGTCCGTGGGGAAGTCTCGCTTGGGAGATGGCCTCCAGACCAGGGTCACTCGAGTCTGTTGGGATGAAGATACCACGCATAGCTCCTCACAGAAAGTAGCAGGATTTTCTAGCCACAGTAGACAGTTCTGCTGAATACCATCGCTGTGAGAGTGTGGGGTTTGACGGAGATGGTGGGGGTCCACAGCGAATTGTGGGCAGTAACCGCATATGGTCACCGCTTGAATCACCCACTTGCTTCCGCTATTCCGCAGACGATCTCGTCCTCAATATTCTCCTACTGACGGATTACCGTGTTAATGGCAGATTCGTTCGCTGATCTTTGGTCGACCGCTGCCCCGACCAGCCCAGCTCCTCAGAAACCCCGGAAATTGAACGATCTCATCTCGTCACCTGCACCCTCTCAACCAACACATCCACAAAACGATGTCTTCGCTCTCCTGGCCGCGTCAAACTCGAGCTCCAACTCCAATTCACGAACCAACAGCCCTGGAATAGCGAGTCAACCCCGTATTCAGTCAAACGGCCCAAAACCCACACAACCCTCGAACGGCGATGCATTTAGCGGACTCTTGTCTGGCTCTTTTGGGAATGGACCGACAAGTTCTGGAAACTTGTCGATGGCAGAACAGGCAGCGAAGGCTGAGAAAGAGAGGAAGGCCAGACTATTAAATTCAGGCCAACAGACGGTTACGAAGGCTCAGACGTCCGCGTGGAGCGGTTTGGACTCTCTCGGGGCTACGTCGACCTTCACGTCCCCTCCGAAGCAGGATGATTTCGATTGGATTTTCGACGCCCCCGCTTCGACTTCCTCCGCGCCCGCACCTCCCCCACCAATAACCAAGAAGCCGCCGGTGGTCGCAGATGAGGATGACGACTGGGGATTAGCAGACTTTGGGTCCAAGTCAACTCCTGCTCCCGCACCCTCCCCTCCGCGACAGCAAGCCGCGAAACCTTCAAGCATCTGGGATTTTGAGGACGCAGGACACTCACAACAACCTTCACCTCCCCCGAGAAAGGCTACTCGACCGAACTCCCCAGGCGAAGACTTTGACTTCGGGGGCAGGGAGGACAGATTACTGGACAACGACTCTAACGACGAGGACGAAATCCTGGGTTCCTTATCCAAACCGGTTGACAGTACCGCACCTCGGCGACCTCCCGTAAGTTCTGGAACACGCAAATAGTGACCGCGCTCTAAAAGGTTACCAGATTCCAACTCGAAGATCCGCCCCCAAGAGTCACACAGATTCCCCTCCCCCGCATATAGTTGGGCAAATCGTCGAGATGGGTTTTGGACCGATCGAAGCTCGGAACGCGCTAGCTGCTACAGATACCGGCATCAACGTGGAAGCAGCTTTAGAGATGCTTTTAGCAGAACGGGAGGAATCCAGTCTTACAAGCGCCACGCCTGCTCTGCCTGAGAGGAGACGTGCCCCTCCACGTCCTAAGGACCTCCAGGACGACGAACCCAGACCCCCCATGCGACGCCGACCGACAGATCCCGCTGTGACGCGCGATAAACCCCCTAATGAAGGTCCCTCCAATATCCAAGATCAAGCCGATAAGCTTCTTGCTCAAGCCACCGAGATCGGGATAAATGTGTTCAGTAGGGCGAATGCCTTATGGAGCCAAGGAAAGGAGAAGGTGCAGAAGGTGTACGAAGAGAGGGTTACTGTGGCTCAGACTGCGACGACACAACAGAAACAGAGTGGCCGCCCACGATGGATGCAGGAGGCAGCAGATGACGACCACGGTCAATCGGCTACTGCTGGATTTATGGACTCGGATGATGAGGGGCTCCCGCCTCCACCGAAACGGCCTGTAGAACCGACAAGACGACCGTCGCAGGGACCCCCTACCCAGCCTCAAGTCAAGACCGGAGATCTATTCGCAGAAGCGCCCGTCCCAGTTTACAGGTCGCCATTCCGACATGGTTCGTCTTCCCGAACTCAAACTCCCCAACCAACACGTCTCCCCCCCTCCTCCAAGTCTACTCCCCAGCGAACCCCTTCCCCGATCCCTGTCACCCGCCGTCAAGCCGTACCTGCACCAGCTGCTGTCATTGCCACTTGCATGAAACACAAGACTGCCGGGGCGGAAATGTTCAAGCTAGGTCGATTCGGAGAGGCGGAGATAGCTTACACCTCTGCCATCGCCTCTCTTCCAGAGATCCATCTCCTCCAAGTGCAACTTTACAACAATAGGGCGTTGTCTCGCCTGAAAACTGGAGAACATTCTGGGACGATTGAAGATTGTTCCTTCGTCATTTCATTGATCGGACCCTCATATCATCCTCAGAGAGAAGCGAAGGTGACGGAGGAGAATGAGGGATCGAGCGTGGACCTCGCAGACGGTTTGATGAAGGCTTACAAGCGGCGTGCAGAAGCCCACGAAGGTAAAGAGAAGTGGGAAAGCGCTAGGAAGGATTGGGAGGTCATCGCTGGAACGGAATGGGCGAATGGGAAGATGAGGAACGAGGCGATCTCAGGTATGGGGAGATGCAGGAAGATGCTGAATCCTGAATCAGAACAAACGACTGTGAAACAAAGGAAACCTCCCGTCAAGCGACCTCCACCTAAACCTGTCAACAGGGGCCAAACACCTTCGGAAGCTTTGACGAAGTTGCGGGCTGTGACGGATGCTGTGGAGGCGGAAGATCAGGCGAAACACGAGCTGAAGGACGTCGTGGATGCGAAGGTTAACTCTTGGAAGGGCGGGAAGGAACAGAACATCCGCGCGCTGGTTGCGAGCTTGGAGAATGTTTTGTGGCCGGGGTTGAATTGGCAGAAGGTGGGGATGCACGAGCTGGTCACCCCGAACCAGGTCAAGATCAGGTACACGAAGGCGATCGCAAAGCTGCATCCCGACAAGGTATGAGGGGATATCAAGTCCTCTACCTTTTTTACTGACGGTGCTGCCTTCTCCGTGTAGTTGAACTCGAACAATACCACGGTTGAACAGAGGATGATCGCCAACGCGGTTTTCGGGGCGTTAAACGAGGCTTGGAATGTTTTCAAACCGTGAACGGTCAGTAGGTGGAATCTCGTCTCGTTGGTGTGAATGAATTTCCGGGTAATTATATGGGTAGATAGCCGTTCGCTCCAACTAGAGGTATATATTTAGTTTTTGTGGGTGACCTTAGTTTCACCTTCGAGGATCTCATGCTCGGTGGTAACCAGCACTGCAGCAGATTTCATTTCGATAGATCGTTCTCTGGAGGACGCAGTCCGATTTGCTGCTTAGCTTTTGATAATTCTGCGCTCCCCCCTTGACACCCGACCGAGAGTGGCACCATGATCATCGTGACGGTGTTTGCACTCGCGGGATTTTTGGGCTGGTTGCTAGGGGATCGGCGGTTGCAACTTTCGTTGCCTCTCGTGCCGGCGCTTATAGTACGTTTACCCATCTTGTGTTGGCGTCGTTATCCTGGGTCGCGATGCCCGGCAGCTTGCGCCAGTTCCGACTGCTGGTTGACCTACCCTTTGATGTGTTACTGAAGATATTCAGCGAATCCGACGTCGAGGATGTCTTGAATCTCTCGGCTGTGAGTACGCAATCCCAGTGAACTTGCTGTTCCTGATCGCATTGTAGACCTGCAAGAGGTTGAACGAAGCGTCGAGAGAGCATCAGACTTGGCTGAATCAAGTGACACGACTGCAGATCCCCATTCCCACAGGCGTTATTCCTTCGACGGCCGAGCTCAAACATTGGGCTATTTCCTGGCTGAGATCGGACAAGCTCTGGGTTAAACCGCAGGATGGCGATGACGACGACGACCGCCCCTTAAGCCTCCATTGCTTCAAGATGCGGCCGGGAGATGATGACGATTTTGAATTCGCCCGATTTGTGATGGCGAATTTTATACCAGGCGGGAAGTTTGTTGTGGTTCTCTATACTAACGGCGACATCGAGTTGAAGGAGGTCCAAATCGAGCCTGGGGGTGAATGGGAACTCCGGGATGTGGCACGGTACAAGCGGGACGATCCTGGACGCTTCCATGCGATGTACTGGAGCCAACTCCTCACGGGGACAGATCTTGGGCGCCCTCTTGTTGCGTACGTGGATGAGGAGCGTGAGAAGTGCGGCAGTGCTCTTTCTTGAAATCGTTGATCCTAACTGACCAAAATCGACCCAGCCTTCTTGTTTTCCTCGTTGACCATATCGCTGGTACTATCGAACAGAAGCAGGTGGTGAACCTTGACGTCCCCTATTTCTACGAAATGCACGGCATTCACGCAAAGGGGAATATCATCATGTGTCTTTGCGACCACAGTTATAGATGGGGTCTCACCGTTTCTGAGTTGGGTCCAGATCCGACTATGAAATTCTTCACTCTCGGTACAGAACAGGCGAGCCTTCAGCTTCCTCTCCGCCTGTTGTCCATCAAAACTCACGTAATGTGCGGAATCCACAGGCCGAGGGCACGCAATTCCTCGTGGTGTCTGAGAATGCTACGATCATTTGCGATACGAATGGAATCTACCTTTATCATATCCCCGAGCTCAGGTCCACAAAACTCTCGACACTCGAACCTGTCTGGGAGTGGCTAGGAGAATCTGAGTGGTTCTGTGGAAGTACCTGCACGATGTCTTCACAACATCCCATGCTTTACCTTCAAGGGCCATCTGGCACTCATACCATCATTTTCCGTATGGGAGCCTCTGGGAGGGATCCCGTAGTTGCGGAACACCGCATCAGCGCAGGACTTCCGACCCACCTCGCATCCCCCGAAGGGGAAGACGTACGTCGATTCGTGATGAAGGGGCGGAAGGGACTCTGTTACACCGTTTGCGAAGGAAGCTCCGAGCTCCGCACGTGTTTAGTGGGGAATGGAGGGTTGGCGAGCTGGTTTAGTGCCGAGCTGGGGCTTCCTGATGACGGGAACTGGGATGAGCACGAAGCGAGACTCGTCGATTTCGACGAGAGGACGGGAAGGATTCTGATTGGTACGAATCGGCCCTGGGCACACAACAACAGCGAAGCGACTCGTATCTACCTTGCAGATTTACCACCTTAGTGTCGCACTGAAAGTGGGTAAATAGAACGTACTAGTCGTGTGGCTGAGGGTCCGATCTCTCTATCCGCAACGATCACATCCCCGGCTAAAAAATGAGCGAGGGTGAACCGAGTGATTCTTTCCTGCCCACCGACCTTCCACTTAATAGCTATAAGTATTCTGCTATTGACACCTCTTCGGTATTTTGAACCTCTCGGCTGTGCGTATTTTGTAGTTATTCTGAAATCCACGGGTCTCACTCATTTGGGATCTGTAAACTGTTACAAAAGCGATGGATGTCGACGAACACCAAGTATGGGTGCAGCAATTCAAGCTTCTTCCGTCGAAGGCGGAATCCATGGGTCGGACTAACTCTCGCGTCAAGGTGGGTGTCTATCGGATCGGGGGTCTCACTAGGGCTGCGAAGGATAGTTGGCCGTTCGCTCCAAGTAGAGGTATATATCTAGTTTTTGTGGGTGACCTTAGTTTCACCTCCGAGGATCTCATGCTCCGGTGGTAACCAGCACTGCAGCAGATTTCATGTCGATAGATCGTTCTCCTGGGGACGCAGTCCGATTTGCTGTTTAGCTTTTGGTACACACCCAATCCTCAGGCCTCAGGCCTCAGGGACGGGTGTGTAGTGTTGTGTTCCCCCTTGACACCCAACCGAGAGTGGCATCATGATCATCACGACGGCGCCCGCACCCGCGGGATTTTTGGGTTGGTTGTTAGGGGGTCGGTTGCAACTCTCATTGCCTCTCGTGCTGGCGCTTAGAGTACGTTACTCATCTTGTTTTGGCGTTGTCGTCCTGGGTCGCGATGCCCCGCAGCTTGCGCCAGTTCCGACTGCTGGCTGACCTACCCTTCGATGTGTTACTGAGAATATTCAGTGAATCCGATGTTGAGGATGTCTTGAATCTCTCGGCTGTGAGTACGCCATCCCAGTGAACTTGCTGTTCCTAATCGCGTTGTAGACCTGCAAGAGGTTGAACGAAGCGTCGAGAGAGCATCGGACTTGGCTGAATCAAGTGACGCGACTACAGATCCCCATTCCCACAGGCGCTGTTCCTTCGACGGCCGAGCTCAAACATTGGGCTATTTCCTGGCTTAGATCGGACAAGCTCTGGGTTAAACCGCAGGATGGCGACGACGACGACGACGACGACCGTCCCTTAAGCCTCCATTGCTTCAAGATGCGGCGGGGAGATGATGACGATTCTGAACCCGCCCGATTCGTGATGGCGAATTTTATACCAGGCGGGAAGTTTGTTGTGGTTCTCTATACTAACGGCGACATCGAGTTGAAGGAGGTCCAAATCGAGCCTGGGGGTGAATGGGAACTCCGGGATGTGGCACAGTACAAGCGGGGCGACCCCGAAGGCTTCCATACGGTGTACTGGAGTCGACTCCTCACGGGGACGGTCCTTGGACGCCCTCTCGTCGCGTACGTGGATCGGGAGCAAGAGAAGTGCGGCAGTGCTCTTTCTCGGGATCGTTGATGCTAACTGGCCAAAACCGACCCAGCCTCTTTGTTTTCCTCGTTGACCATATCGCTGGTACTATTGAACAGAAGCAGGTGGTGGACCTCGCCTATATCTACGAAATGCACAGCATTCACGCAATGGGGAATATCATCATTTGTCTTTGCGACCACAGCGATGGATGGGGTCTCATCGTTTCTGAGCTGGGTCCAGATCCGACTATGAAATTCTTCACTCTCAGCACAAAACAGGCGAGCCTTCAGCTTTCTCTCCGCCTGCCGTCCATCGAAACTCACGTGATGTGCGGAATCCACAGGCCGAGGGCATGCAATTCTTCGTGGTGTCTGAGAATGCTACAATCATTTGCGATACGAATGGAATCTACCTTTATCATATCCCCGAGCTCAGGTCCACAAAACTCTCGACACTCGAACCTGTCTGGAAGTGGCTAGGAGAATCTGAGTGGTTCTGTGGAAGTACCTGCACGATGTCTTCACAACATCCCATGCTTTACCTTCAAGGGCCATCGGGAACTCATACCATCATTTTCCGCATGGGAACCTCTGGGAGGGATCCCATAGTTGCGGAACACCGCGTCAGCGCAGGACTTCCGACCCACCTCGCATCTCCCGAAGGGGAAGACGAGCGTCGATACGTGATGAAGGGGCGGAAGGGACTCTGTTACACCGTTTGCGAAGGAAGCTCCGAGCTCCGCACGTGTTTAGTGGGGAATGGAGAGTTGGCGGGCTGGTTTAGTGCCGAGCTGGGGCTTCCTGATGACGGCAGCTGGGATGAGCACGAAGCGAGGCTCGTCGATTTCGACGAGAGGACGGGAAGGATTCTGATTGGTACGAATCGGTCCTTGGCATACGGCGACAGCGAAGCGACTCGTATCTACCTTGCAGATTTACCACCTTAGTGTCGCACTGAAAGTGGGTAAATAGAACGTACTAGTTGTGTGGCTGAGGGACCGAGCTCTCTATCCACAACGATCACCATCTCCGGCTAAAAAATGAACGAGAACAAATCAAGTGATTCTTTCCTGCCCACCGACTTTCCACTTGATAACTATAAGCATTCTGCTATTGCCACCCCTTCTGTATTTTGAATCTCTCGGCTGTGCGTGCTTCGTAGTTATTCTGGAATCCACGGGTCTCACCCATTCGGGACCTGTAAACTGTTACAAAAGCGGTGGATGAACGTTAACACCAGGCATGGGTGCAGCAAATCAAGCTTCTTCTTCCGTCGAAGGCAGAATCTATGGGTCGTGCCATCTCTCGCGTCAGGCTACTTTCAGAGAGTCCAAAGTCGACCTGCTGCCTAATGGATTGGCGAAGTTGAACCCACACATTGGCTGACGGAGGATAGGAGTGAGCAACTGGGAGAAACTTTCGGCGTATTTGACTGCACATTCAAGACCTTTCTCAGTGGAGGATCTAGCTGGAGCTTCCCGCAAGTCCAGAGGTCCAGCCGATGGACCCAGGAACGTCGACGCCCAGACGGCGGGAGAGAATGTTGACGGCGCTGCCCAATCTCCGCCTCAGTGGATACGGGTCGCGCTGTACCCCACTCCGGTCCATCGATCAGGTCTGTTTGCACGCATGGGTTTCATTAATCGAATGCACTGCGTATCTGGAATGTGCCCACCCGTCCCAAAGGGGAGGGAAACAGGTTGCGTCGATGGCCGGAGCTGCTGACTGCACCACATCAAGAAGTCATTGATTTATTCCAAAAGACGTAGAGAACCGAGAACTAAAATAAAGGACCACTCGCGCGGGTAACGAGACCACGCTGCACCGTTGCATGAAATCTAGTCGGTGGTTCTGGCCCCAAATCGAAGAGGTAGCTTCCCCTCCCCGACGACTGACAACGTTGCGATAGTGCCGACAGACGCTCAACAACTATCATCTTGGATGTCCCACATCGCAACCTTTCTCCCATATCTCTGGAAAGCGGATGAGTGAGCTCGTCGCAGAGAAGCGGAACCCAGATGTCACTCACCCGGCTCTCGCAGCGAGTCGGACCCTTATATGTGATGTGATTCCACGTCATGGGGGTTGTTTCACATAGGAGATGCCAGTCTTGCTCCTTCCTGGGTGGTATTGCGACGATTTGAGCCTCGATGCGCCGTGTCCCAGATCCCTGGTTCATACAACCCTGCCAAGTCATACGGGCATGAGCTAAGGGGTGCTATCCATCGTTATGCTTCTTACCTTGTCGTGGAAATCCCGGTACCATGGTTTACAATCGGCTTGATCCCAGTCTACCATCCAATATCCATGGATGTGTGGAGAGCCCTCAACGTACCCACACCGATCAGGCCGCCTGACGGGGACACCCTTTATCTCGGCCGGCGTGTTCATGCATGCGTCCATGGCGGTCCAATCTCCGGGGATGTTCTGTAGTATCCCCCAATATTCGCGTTTTCCATAGGCAAGACACTCCACCGATTCCCAAAGGGCGTCCCAGAATGCACCTTGGGGAACGCGATCCTCTCGAGCCTTCTCCCATCTCTCCCTCTCGCTTCTCAGCTCTTCCTTCTTCTGTTCCAACAGCTGTCGTTCATCTTTCATCAACTCCCTCTCCTGTTCAAACCTCGATCTCTCCAGCTCTGAACGACGGATCGCAGACTCAAGGGCATCTTTTTCCCCTTCCATCTTTCCAGTGGCATATTCCAACGCAATCCTCTCCCTCTCCAACCGATTGGCCTCGCTTTGGAGGGCGATGCGTTCAGTATGCAGATGTTGAGTCTCTTCCCTCATACGAACCATGGTTCTGTTGTATTGACCGATCTTTGAGGGCAGGTCGTAGAAGAAAACAAAAACCACGGCTTGGGCCACGACAATGAGGAGGATCGTGGCTACTCCGAATCCGACGGACCCGTCACTGATCTTGTTGTCTGCCGTGGTGGGCCAGGTGGGGGGTGGATTTCTCGATGGGGACCCGCCGTCAGAATGGCTATGGTACGATGCATATGGGGGAGGAGGGCCCTGGCTAGGCGGACGAGGAACGCCGGTGAAAGAGCCGTAGGAAGTAGAAGATCGTCCTGATCTCAATGGAGACCGTTCGCGAGACCTGGCCCTTCGGTATTGATAATTTCTGAGCGCCATGGCACTGGTCAGCATCTCAGACTCTTCTCAACAAGGACGGACGAACCCCCGATTCATCGTGAATGTGGCGGCAGTGCGCGGAGAACTCGTTGACGGCAAGCCTGAGTCTGGCGTCTAATGCGAATCGTTGGATGACTGAACTGAGGGCGCGGAATCCACACCATCCACCTCGCTGGGTGTAACACCCTACCAGAATTGCCCCAGGCTCTGACTTTGCCTTCATGTATGAGACTACTGTATCTCATTGACGCAGGCAGGTATCCACCCTGGTCAGGGAACCATTGCCTCGTCCTGCTCGTGTAACTCAACGCTCAGTCTCGTGATCTCAACCTTTAGCCTGTTGTTCTCCTCCTCGACTCGTGCCTTTGCTTCTTCAGCTCCTCGATCTCCATACCTTTGTCCTGGGTTCCCCAATCCGTACATCCTTCTCTCTCAACAACTGTGCTTCAGTTCTTCGGCTCGTCGGTCGCGTTCCGGCCTGTGTTCTTTGTGTGGAATTGGGTTTGGCATACATAGGTAGTACGTCGCGATCTCTGCGACCGATTGGACCGGGTTGCTCGTAGAAAATATTCTTTGGGGGAGCACTCCGTCAGACTGGTTGTTAGACCCAAGCATTCAAGAGCTGGGTGATTGTTCGGATAAATTTGATCTTCATATTCACTACATATGATACAGAGGAACTGTTGCGGTTGCTCACTCGAAACGGAGAGGTCCTGCACGGAAGGAAAGCAAGCTGCGCCGGAGTTCTGTACCATTAATTAACAAACCTGTCTCCCTTAACTGCTTCGGCAGAGTCAACAGCTGTCGTCGGGAATATCCCACACTGCGAATTTCTTCCCAAACCACTGAAAGCCAGTGGTCAATCAGTATATGGAGGTGTTGTCACATGTGGTACTCACGCGTGCCTCGCAGTGGGTAGGACTGTTATATGTGGTGTGATTCCACGTCATGGGGGTGCTCTCACACAACAGGCGCCAGTCTTGTTCCGGCTTATCGTTGATGCCCACAACCCAGGCTTCGATACGACGGGTACCGGATCCTGGGTGCGTGCAACCCTTGAAATCGGTGCTCGTCAGCGAACTTTAGTTCGACCATAGTTTCCCCGTACTTACCTTGTCGGTAAAGTCTTGATGCAATGGTTTGCAATCGGGCTGATCCCAATCTACCGTCCAATATCCGTGGATATGTGGAGAGCCTTCGACATACGCGCATCGATGGGGTCGCCTGACGGAGACACCCTTGATCTCGACCGGCTTGTTCATGCATGCATCCATGGCGGTCCAATCTCCGGGGATGTTCTGCAGTGCCCCCCAATATTCGCGTTTTCCATAGGAAAGACAATCTTCCGCCGGCCAGAGGGTGTCCCAGAATGCGCCTTGGGGAATACGATCCTCTCGAGCCCTCTCCCATCTCTCCCTCTCTTTTCTCAGCAGCTGTCGTTCATCTTTCAGCAACTGCCTCTCCTTCTCCAGCCGGCCTGCCTCGCACAGTGGGGTGTCGTAGAAGAAGAATCCCACGACGATGAGAAGGATGATGACCCAGACGATGGGAATGATGATGACCCAGACTCCGCTGCTGGTTCCTTTGTTGGTTGTGGTGGGGGGAGTGGGGGATGCATTGGATGACGGGGGCCCGCTACCAAGGTTGGTGGGGTGCACTGTATATGGGGGAGGGGATCCGACGCCAGGCGGGCGAGGGACACCGAAAGATCCGTATGAAGGCGGGCGTGATTGGTAGTTTCTGAGCGTTATCATACACTAGTCAGCATCTCGAACTCTTCTTGGGCAAGGGTAGACGAACCCCTGGCTCATCGCGAGTGCGGTAGCAGTGTGCAAGTGGTTGGACCTCGGGGCTTACACGTTTGTTGGTTTCCTCAGGCAGACCACGTAATATCACTGACGATCGCCGATGAGGGATGTAGTTTCGTAGTGGTTATTTGTGGGTCCAGCCTACATGTACAGCCTGGGGACACAGAACTATTCCGGGCTCTGGTCCTGTTCTCTTGTACGGGCTAGTGACACTAGGAAGTATACTCTCTGGTCGGGGAACCGACCAAATCAAACATCACCTCGTCTTGCACGTCCAAATTCAACCTTCAATTTCGTGATCTCATCCTTCAGCCCATCGTTTTAAGTTCCCTCAACCGCGGCATCTCTCGCCGACACCTCTCCAACACCTTTTTCACCTTCTCCTGCACGGGCATTGGCTTCCGCTTCTGCCCCCGTCCCCGCTGCCTCCTTCTCCAGCAGCACCTGTCCTCCAGACTCACTACGCTTCCTGCAGCGCCCCGGTTAACCTCTGTCAATTATGGACGGACGGTCCAAAAGGTCATTACAGATACCACCTCCGGAGTGGTATCAGTCGTGGAGGTCAGACCCTCGTCCTTCAGTCATTCCTTGCATTTGGGGAACCGAGAACCGAACTCGCAGTACTCGAGCGGAAAGGCGCGTACTGACAATTCTCAGCGGATTCTGTCGACATCTCGCCTTGTTTTCACCGACTTCTTCCGTAAAAGACGTCGGATTGGGTGATTGGTTGTGAAGCGCCTGCCATCGTCTCTTCCGGTGCAGGAATAGCTGTGGAGGTGGAGACCGTTGGTTTCGTTTGGATACCGTCGGGGGCGGGGCTAGATTGTTTTTGGCAAGAGGTGTGGGTGAAACCTGTCAGTGTCCCGCTGTTAGATGTCCGGCCCGGGTTCCCCCCGGATTTCGCATCCGTGTGCTTGTGTTCAGGCCACGGCAAGGGGATATGGAATATATAGAGGTTATAGAATTCTTTCATGGCCGTTTTCGCACTCAGTTCTGTACGAGTAGTTTTGAGTGGCCTTTCAGTGGGTACGTGAGTGTTCGGAACGGCGGGTGTCGATCTCGGATCGAGGCCGTTTCCGAATCCCGACACTGTCACCTCACTGACCAGTCGACCATCACCCGCATGCTCTGTCGACGGCGACTGTTTCTCGACGCGTTCCGCACTAGTAGTCGCGTAACCCGCCGTCTGTCATCTACCGTCTCAACCGACGCGAAGCCGTACTACGTAACAACTCCGATTTTCTATCCGAACGCAAGTGCGTCTCCCCTCCCCTCCTTCCTTTCATCCCGGACTCAGAATCAACGTATGTGCAGCACCACACATTGGCCACCTCTATACCCTCGTGACTGCGGACATCTTTGCGCGGTATAACCGGCTGTCGAATGCGAACCGGGCAGTTCAGTTCGTGACTGGAACGGATGAGCACGGGTTGAAGATTCAAAGGGCCGCCCATGGTGCTTCCCGTGAACCTCAGGCGTTTTGCGATGGTTTGAGCGTAGAGTTCCAGGTATGTCTCCGCCGCGTTATATGGTCCATCCTATACAGCTCATAACCGGGAGGGTAGAGATTAGTGAATGAGGCGAACATTTCTGCCACCCGATTCGTCAGGACTACAGAACAAGTTCACCACAGTGCTGCTCAGCACATTTGGGTGCGCGCCAGCTGTTCATCATCCTCCCTGTTGCTCACCAATTCAAAAAGAATATCCTCAGGGAGAAAGGCCTCATATACAAAGGGAAACACTCTGGGTGGTACTCCGTTACAGACGAATGCTTCTATACTGACTCCCAGGTCGTGGAGATCACTCCAACAAGTAACGACCTCGGAAGCCGTTACGTCTCTATCGAGACCGGATCCCCAGTCGAATGGACCCAGGAAGAAAACTACATGTTTAGTTTGACATCATTCCGTGACCAGCTCCTCCGCCACATCAAGGGCAACCCGGAATTCATATACCCCCCGGCTCGATATCAGGAAGTCATGGACTTTTTGGACAGTCATATGCAGGATGATTTGTCTATTTCTCGCCCCAAGAGTAGACTTTCTTGGGGTATTCCCGTGCCAGATGATCCTGGTCATACAATATACGTCTGGTTTGAAGCGTTGATAAGTTATCTCTCCGCCATCGGGTACCCGTCCCCCACTACGGCAAACGGAACTCCCGCTGCGTGGCCGCCTGATTTGCAGGTGATGGGAAAAGACATTGTTCGGTATGCCCTCTGGATCCTGCTCGTTTCTAGATCAGTCTGCTAACCAGATTCACAGTTTCCACGCCTTATACTTCCCAGCAATGCTTATGGCTCTTGGACTCCCGCTTCCCAAACGGCTTCTCGTACACTCCCATTGGACTGTAGAGAAGAAAAAAATGTCCAAATCGGTTGGGAATGTCGTAAACCCGTTCGAAACTATGGAAACCTACGGGACCGATGCCGCCAGGTACTTCCTTGCCAGGGTTGGTGGTCGTTTTAAGTACGACGTTGGTACGTTTTATCCTACCGCCCACTGAGACACTGCGATAAAAACCCCTCTCCGCCCCCGTTCCTCCGCTCTGCCGCGAGTAGACTGGACGAAGACCCAATTTGTCAAGCACAGCACAGAATTGATGTCCCTCGTCGGAAACTTTTATTCCAGAATCACGGCCAAGAAAATCGAAGAGCTCCTCCGTTCATCACATCTCCCAACAATTGTTGAGTTCCAGGAGGCTATCAAAGACGGAAGGCAAGTCCAGGGCTCGGAGATCCTCCTGCAACTCGATGGACTCCGGCGGAGAGTGGAGGGGCATATGCAAAATCTTGTCGTGGCTGACGCCATTCAAGAGATCGTAGACGTCTTAGTGCTGGTATGTTTGGGATATTACTCCTTCATAATCCTGCAGTTAACTCGTCGTGGTCTCCCACTGTAGGTTAACAAGGTCTACTCTGCAACACAACCGTGGCTTACATCTACCGACGCTTCGCACCGCGCTCAACTTCATGCAATCTCTGTCGAGACGCTCCGAATCTGTGGTATTCTCTTCCAGCCATTCATCCCGGGCAAATCTGTCGAACTCCTGGAAGCCCTCGGAACCAAATCGGAAGAACGAACCTGGGACCACGCTGAACCAGGGAGGGGTACCACTGGGAGATTGAAACAAGGCATTAGGTTATTCATCGATCCGGGACTGTCGAAGGAATAATTGTTCTCAGTGTGTCCCCGTGAAGGAAAGAATTACGCTTGGTCATCCATAACGTTTGTTTTCCTATATCAATTGTAACGTGCTACAGTACTTTACGCAAAACAACGATGTGAAAAAGAGAAGAGTTGCTACGGTCAAAAAATGTGTATGCGAGAGAGATCAAGTTAGTCCGAATACAATAAACACTTGCATGTGTATATCAGCCTGGGCAGTGAGAGGATGTGATAATTAAACCTGGGAGTGGCCCCCGTCGGAGGCCTCCCGCCAACAGGGAGAGGGGGACTCATTGGTTAAGGCGGAGGAACGACCCTCCCTCCTTACCGTCAACCTATTCCAATTGTTTATAGCCTCCTCCCTATAGTCATCCTGGCCTATCGACACCGGTATATCGTCGTGGAAAAACCTCATCACAGATGGCAAATCATTAGAGTACTTCGGCCAAGGCAAGGTCGAACGATGCGACGCGGAGTGGCCGTTCGGGTCCAGGTGGGTTATGAATTGGATGAAGTAGTCCGCCGTCACTCCACCACTGAACGGATCCTCCAGGTCGCTACTGTGGGTGGCCCCAAGGTGTTCGAGACCTTTGAATTTCTCGCTCGCTACTTCGAGTGAGGAAAAAAGACAAATAGGAAGACAGAGAGTAACACACCAAATACATAGACAGGCTGCTTGTCCGATCGAACTTGGGCAAAATACCGACGGGGAGCGACGAATGCCATGTCACCTATCAATGCGGCCATGCGCTTGAACTGTGGGGAGAGTTGGTTTCGTTCACCGGTATTGAACGGAGAACCCTGCGTCGGATCTGAAGGGCAGAAACGCGTCAATAATGAGACCCGCTACGATGCGAGGGATGCGCCACCACTGACCGTCAGGGTAGAAGCTCATAATCCTATCCACTTCTGCGTCTGGAGCGCCTTTCATGTACTTCTCGTGAACGTATTCTCTGGCTTCCGCGTCCGTCCTGAAAGTAGATTCAGCCGACTTGAATACTAAAACGGGGATAAAGGTTCGTACGTGATGTTTGCAACTGCCAAAGCGAAAAGTGTACCTTCGTCATCCACATTACCTATAGGAATCAAAAGTGAGCAGGGAGTCGGTTCTCCTTTTCTGAAACTCCGTACTGATAAGGACTGGCACTTGGGCCACGCTTCCCGCCTGAACCAATCGGATTGGGGTGTCCGACAGGAAATCGTCATCGACAGTCATCGGCCATGTCAGTGACAAACCCTACGGTACGCCGGTCAGATCGAATGATCACGAGAGGCTGACACGGTTACCGACATTATAAGTGAACATTCCGGGGCTCAAATCCTCCACGCCCTGCTTCAATTTTTCGTACGGCACATCTCTCAGACAGTCCAGTGTGTCATTAGCCCCAGCGCAGCCCATATTTCTCACGAGTCTGTCGTAGTGTCGCTGACCACCCGAGATATCCATCGTTGTTTGGGGCGAGCCGGATTGCATGATCACGCCACGGAAGAGTCCTTCGTTGTCGCCTTGGTTAGTGACGATTTGGCTGCCGATGCTGATACCTCCCGCGCTCTGTCCCCATCTGTGCCCGATCGTGATCGCGAAGAACGACGCGCCGTAAGAATCAAAGGATAAATTAAAAGGAAATCGACGGACAGTGTAACCTTGGTAGGATCACCTCCAAACGCGGCGATATACTTCTGAACCCACCGTAGGGCTTCTCTCTCTGGTTGCGCTAGATATCAGTGAATCGTTGGTTTGGGGCAGAAACATGGCTCACGGTCTCGGAGGCCCAAGTTGCTCACGCCGGCAGCTTTCACTTCCTTTCCTGCTAGGAATCCAAACGCTAGGAGGGAAAAAGTCAATAGGGGTGACAGCATGGGTCGTGGAATCAGTATACCGTTCAGCCTAAGGTGAAACATGATCAACATTGATTGACGGAACGAGATTCGATCCATACGCACCTGTAGTTCATAGCCACAAAGATAATCGGGGTTTCCATTTCAACTGATCGGGCGACCACAGGGATGCCGTTATTTTTTGAGATACCGCCGAATTGAAGGCCACCTAGGGTAGATTAAGTTATTTTGGTTCGAGGTGTTACACCCAGTGGAGACCGACCTCCAAAGAACCACTGATCACGCAGTGAACATCAGTACAATCATTGGGCAGTACAATGGAGAGTCCGACATACCACCACCACAGGTAACTTGGAATCTGGTGTTGTCCACGCTGGTCGTACAATCTCCAGATTCAAACCTAGAGTGGTTTAAATGTCAAGAAAGGTTTCGAAGATCCAACTACAATGAAGGCTTGCAATCTTCTGAGTCAGGGTACACAGCCCTGATCATCTTGGTGTACCCAATGGCCGCTTCTGACAGACCTTCAGGTGGGACAAGATTTGGGGGCATTTGGGGACATGAGGGGCCAGATTGGGTCGCATGGATCTTGCCGGTGTATGGGGGATGGGGTTCCGGTTTACGGAATCGTAATTCCCCAACGCTATGTGCTATGAGATTATGGTGAGTGATCTGGGGCGAAGGGGACTCACGGTGGTTGAGCGTATGGGATCCCTTGGAATGTTTCGGTTCGTCCTTGACTCTTTCCAACCACGGTTGCACGATCGAGCCTAGCAATTGGTGGCGGTGGACCACTGTCCAAGGGGTCGTGGATCCGGTGCAGAGACCAGAAGGTATAACCACCAAAGATAATCAGTAGCCAGAGAGCCAATATCGATGCACTAAGAGAGAGACCGATCAGATAGTCGATGCGACCAAGACTGAGTGCCATACTGTTTGATTGCAACCCTTCGTTTCTGCGCTTTCAGGTATCTGTCGGTAACCCTGAAGTGCGGGGTAGGCAGACTCGTGGGAGGATTGATGAATGGCGGGAGATGTGTCCATGTCACCGTTTCCTCCAACGGGGAGCTCTCTCCCAAGACAAGCGGGACGCGTTCGGAGCCGAGCGATGGGTTATCCCCACGTCCGCTAGAAGATTGTGAGTTGATTGCTGGCGTACCGTGGGTTGACTCACCTGAGCCACAACGAACGCGATGCTCTGGCTAGGGGGTTAGGCATGGGTGGGCAGGGAACGGAGCGAACAACCACAACTCACAATCCGGCGGTATTAGTGGGACTGAAAGGGGCGTCAGCCTCGGGGATTTCGATTGCATCATCAATGGACAGCAGTTGTGGTTTCTGGCGCTGACCGTGCTTTCTGGGAGGCATCCTTTGAGGTGAAGGTCGTCCTCTCGAGAGTGGGGTGAAATAGAGGGAGCTCGTTCAGGTTCTATACGTTTTCACCACCTTAGCAGCGTAGCAGAACGACTTCCCGGCCATCAGCTTTCTGCGGGGTGAGGTCGCCGAGGGTGCAGCTCGGTTGATGATCATCGCGACTGGCTCGGTCTTCTTCCACCTTCTCTCCCCGTGGCCGAGGCAGCTGTCACCGGTTCCCTCGTCCCTTCGAGCAGACCACCCGACGAGGACGAGTACGCTGGCAAATCATAGCTCGGCCGAACCCGATGATAGTCCACGGGCGCATCGCACGGGCGCAGTCGAATGACCCTCCTACTGATACCCTCAATCCGTCACCACCATGGTTACATCCCCCATTACCACCCAACTGAGCTTCAGGGCCGAAGACCTGCCAATAAAATCCGTCACAGTCTTCAGGCCGTCTGGCGCCCAAGTCATCCGGATCCTCAAAGCAAATCTCAAGGTATATGGCGCCCTTGAATATTATTATCTCCGAATCCTGCCCGACCGCAGATCTGATCACCTCCTGTTGCTTCACAGGCCGGGAACAACCTCATCGAGATTAATGGATTGTCATCCACGACTGACGCAGAGTCGTTGCGCGTAACCGGTCTGGGAAACGCGAGGCTTTTGGTCCTGGTCTGCAACTACGACAATTACCCTGATATCCCTGAGTCAGATCCAATCCGTTCCGCCCAGAAGGAGTTAGCTGCATTGAACACGGAGGTGGACGCCAGGACCCAACAGCTTGAACTGCTTGGTAGCTATGGCAAGAGCCTGGCCGACAAAAAGAACGTAAGCCCAGACGATGCCGCTACGTTTGCCTCACAACTCGTGAAGAAGACTATCGAGAATAAACGGGCGATTAAGAACCTCGAGGGCAAGATTGAGGTGTTGTCCCGATCAATTGAGCGTACACAACAAGAGAAGCAGGGTACCGCCCAGTCCAAAGCCTCTGTAACCATCGTGGCCGAAGAGGACGGACCCGTTGAGCTGCACGTCTCATATCGTAAGTCACGCATCGGTTCCACATTGCCCTCCGGTGTCTGAAGCGAGCCGATAACCAGGGGTTTCGAATGCCCAATGGTATCCTGTTTACGATCTACACGCTGGGTCCGAGAACGGGAAGCCATCCCCCTCTGTTTCCCTCCAATATCGCGTCGCTTTAAGTCAGTCGACCGGTGAAACCTGGAACAACACCGATCTTATCCTCAGTACATCTGCCACTGATGTCCTCAACGCTGGAATTCCAACATCCCAGAGTCTCTCCATCGATCCCATCCCAAAATCAACTCAAGTATATGGCAGCGCTGCGATGGTCCCAGCCGTCATTCAAATGTCCCAGCAAATGTCCCAGCAAATGCATCGGAGCAGCCTCTCAGCACCAAGAGGCGTTGTTAGCAAGAGCCCCCTGTCAGTTACTTACACCGTCGAGGGGAAGACTACCATCCCGACGGATGGGCAGTCGCATAAAGTTCTTGTGGCCAATCTTCTACTGGAAGCTGCTGTGACGCACGTTACAACCCCACGAAAGTCCACCGTTGCTTACCTTCAGGTGAGTGATCCGGTCTATAAGGCATGGAGTGTCATTGTTAATCGTATTGAATAGTGCGCAGTGAAGAACACTAGTGATTACCATTTGTTGCCCGGAACAGTCAACGTGTTCCTGGATGGCTCCTACGTTTCCAAGACGGACATTTCGGACATCAATACCGGGGACACCTTCCAATGTACTCTTGGTATCGACACGTCTGTGAGGGTAGTTCATGCACTCGTCTCGTCCTCAACAACCTCTACTGCTTCTTCGTTCGTGGAACAATACAAGACCACCACTTACACATCTACTACCACCATTACTAACCGCCACACCGGAGATTACCCGATTCAAATCGTAGAGAGGTCCAGCCTTCCGGTCGCGTCCCCCCAGGACACGAGAATAAAAGTATTCCTCAAAAAACCCGAGGGCCTTGCCGAGGGAGAAGAAGGGACGGATATCGACCTAGGTCGGCCTGACCGGTTTAGGATTAAATGGGGAACTGATGTGGATGAGTCGAAGGACGGGAAGAAGTCTGGAAAGTTCATCTGGTACGGAAGTGTCGAACCTGGAAGAGAGGTTGTACTCGTCAGTCAGTGGGAGGTCAGAGCACCTGTGGAAGTTGAATGGACCGAGAGGACTTCGGTGGGTTGCAAAAACTTTCAACCGCAAGGACGTGCTCTAATGACCCTTGTTCTTTCTCTACTCAGTGAATTATTTTATCAATCTTTGTGTACCGTGTACTTTTAGGAAATTGTCCGGGACGAATCCCAGTGCTTGAAATGATTGATCAGCTTGTGGGCGCTTGTCGCCTGGCATAAAATCTTGCGGGGCTCGAAATTTCTCTTTTCTTCTTTACAGTCACTTCGGATGTATCTGGGGTGCAACACTCTTGGACATGCAGTGTGGTTTGCATGTTCCTCATCGACGCATCGCGATAGAGAGAATCGGGAGCTGGGCATGCCGTTCTCTCAACTTTTTTCTTCATTGGTTAAACGGCTAATCAGCTCTTGGGACATTTTATTCTACTACTCTGAAGCAATAAAATTTACTTGAATTCCTGAATGTGTGATAGATGCCCAGACGACGAGGTTGAGTCTCTCATCACCACCGGGCCGAGTGGAGAGGCGGTGATCGTCTTCATCTTCTACCGCTACCACCTCCACCCACCAGACGAGCAACATTATGGTGTGTCCGCTACCAACCGGTTTCTTGGCGTGAACTCAATCTAACCATCGTTTAGCCCGTCTGCCAGTATTTCCTACGAGGGGAGTGTCGATTCGGCGACAAATGCAAGTACGAGCATCCTCAAAACGCAAGACCGCAGTTTGGCAGTGCGTGACAATCATTCTGCGGCCACACCTGTCTCCACCTCCTTACCTTTCGACTCTTCGTAGACAAGACATGGGTAAACGCCAAGAACAATGCAAACGAGTATGCGTACACGTGAGTACGGCTTCCGACCCCTGTGTTGGGTTTTGCAGCGACCCTAACCAGTTTTGTAGGGAAGATACTATGGGAAGGGACTTAAGACCGGGTGTGGAGAAACCGCTGTGGGGGTTGTCATCGTATGGTCCAGCAAAGTTCGAGCCAAACCTCATCTCTGGGCTGGATATGTCGTTTGAGGAATTACGGCTCAATGCGGTTATGGCTCTACAGAACAACACGGTTGCAGAATACGTGCGTCATCGTTCCATTCGTATATTTCACTCCCTCGGGGCGATTCATTGAACACAGGGTCCAAGTTTAGGTGAAATTCGAAGCAGAGAAGGTGTCCGCCGCTGATCAGGTCTACGCGGGCGCGTTCAACAATCTGAAGGACGCGTACAAACAGGCCACGAATAGCTCTGACAACCACAGAGTCGCCACGACCACTTCGACTCTACCGACAACTGGGCAGCCACCAGCGCCCTCTGGTGCGTTTGGATCTGGTGGTGGGACCTCAGTTTTTGGCCCCGGAGGGACTGGTTCTGCATTTGGCTCCGGGGGGAGTGGAGGATCAGCGTTTGGATCTGGTTCATTTGGTCAGACCCAACCAAAAGCTTCGGTTTTTGGTCAGTCATCCCAACCGACGTCCGTATTTGGAAACACCAGCACACCCGGGCAGACTGGGTCAGTCTTTGGACAATCATCCATGTCGACAACAACTTCCACCTTTGGGACCACGCCCGGCACATCCGGCGGCGCATTCGGCGCAGGTTCTGGAGGTGGGTTCTCCGCTTTTGCTGGCACACAGCCATCAGCATTTGGGCTTGCAGCTGCGAACAATACTGGAACCCCGGCATTTTCACAACCCCAGAACAATACGCAAACCACCACCGCGTTCGGTAGCACCCCGACGAACACTTCGGTCTTCGGTCAGGCCGGTCAGCCGACGAGTGTCTTTGGCGGAACTGGAGCCACCAATCCATCTCAGTCCGTTTTTGGCGCGCCAGCTAATACAACGTCGGTATTTGGAAGTACCCCTGCGAACCCTCTTAGCTCTGTGTTTGGAACGCCCCAGAACACCACTACCTCCGCCTTCGGAACCACGCAGAATCCAGCCCCAACACCTGCTTTCGGCCAACCGCCAAATCCGACGCCATCTGGGTTCAGTGGCCCTCAACAAGCACCGGCGTTCGGACAGCCATCTACACTTGGATCTAGTGGATCGCAGCCTGGATCAATCACACTATCAGCCTTCGGCCCACCTCCATCATCGGTCTTCAGCGCACCCTCTCAACCCACCACCACCAATACGTTTGGTAATACACCCACGAACAATCCATTAAACCCCCCACTTGGTTCTGCTTTCGGAACACCCCAAACGTCATCGGTGTTTGGTCAACCGACACAGATGAACTCGCCGTTCGGGACTCAGCCTAGCGCCTCTGCCTTCGCCAATCCAAACCCTCCTCAGTCTTCGGCATTCTCAGCATTTGGGAGTACCCAGAGCCAACCTGCGAAGCCTGATACTCCAAAGTCCGGCCCTCCGGATTTCCAAAATGCTCCATCAAAGTATAAGCCAGGGAATTGCAAATACGATGGAATGCTACCTGAGAACTACCTGGATATCCTTCCTACGGATGTGAAAACTGCTTTCGAGGCCCCAAAGTTTGCCTGGGGCCAGGTTCCGGAGTGGATCCCGCCGGTGTCGCTCAGATGATCACACCTCCGGAAACAGTAGGTAGTATAAGAGCATTCCGTGACTCAGTAGTGCTTTTTTTCAATCGATATGTATGCATACTCTGTAATACCTAGCATCTCATTTCATCTCTTTGGATTGTTAATGGATTGCATCAACCACCGTACAAACGGGACCGGACAATACGGGCCGGGCCACCCGGATCGACAGGATTATGTACCTCTTCCTGCAAATCCTTCGATCCCGTCCACTATGGCACCCAACAAGAAACGAAACCAACAATCCCCACCTCCCACACCCGTCCCCGCACTAGAAGAGACGACAGCAGACGCTCCACAACCGATCCCTCCAATCGACGTGTTCTACTGCAAAGGTCAGTGAAACCCAGCCGACATGTCGATCGACGTAATCCGCTGAACATTGCCAGTATGCACCTTCCCGCTCGAGTACTGCGAGTTCGGTCCTCGGTTTTCCAAGTGCAAGGAGTGGCTGAAGGACGAGCGGTCTGACCTCTACGACCGATACTATTCAGAAGGTGATATCAGTGTCGTTTGATCCCGGACCACCGAGATCTGACGGAGATCGACCAGAGGCACTGCAGGCCAAGATCGGCACACTGAGTCTGGAAGGACAGGCATTACTGGAGAAGGACACGGCGAAGAAGGAGGCGAAGGCAGAAGCCAAGGCTCTTGCGGAGGCGAAGAAGAAAGAGGTCTATCGTCTCCCTCCTGTGCATCTCCATCCATCCTGAACTGTGTACAGGCGTCGACGGTCACGATCAAACGGATACAACGGAATAAGAACAAGTACGTGACGTCGATACATGGGCTAGAAGCGTTCGGTGAGAACCTCCTACTTGTCTGGAATCGACCGTTCGACGACTGATTGGATCGTCGCAGGGGTGGACCTGAAAAAGGCGGCAAAGCTGTTCGCTACCAGGTTCGCGTGTGGATCGTCGGTGACGAAGAATCCACAGGGACTGGACGAGATTGTCGTCCAAGGCGATGTCAGCGGGGACATACTCGAGATGATCGAGGAACAAGTTGGTGTTTTGAAGGGAGTTCCTGCTGACAATGTCGTGGAGGTGGAAGAGAAGAAGAAAAAAGGCGATAGCTAATTATCTGGATCCTGCTCAGAGCTCATGATATATTTGTACATACAGGTAATGTGGACGGTGCCTTCGCGTTGGATTACAATCGTGTAAACACGACCGATTGAGTGCCACCTAGCGAATAGAAGTCGTATGTGCCATCTTACCAGGATTCGCTGACGCCAGAATGTTTGCAGACGCGATTACTACGACAACCGCCACCGCCAATATATTCCGCGTGAGAGGCGAAGGGCGATGAGAAGGTGACCGTCTGTTTGGGATCGGATGGACAGATATGGGTCCCGAGGAATGAGGAACTTCGCCTCCTTGAGCTGCCGCGGCTGTGCGAACGGGGTGCGTGGATGTCGCATGTCGTACCAACCCAATCCGCATGGCACAATCGTCCTTGAGCCATAACCCTTACCATCTCTCTCAAGCGTCATACATCCATCGCTGATTACCTTGGCATAATGCGCGACTCTAGTTCATTTCCACTCAATCCTGTGAATTATCCTGCAGACATGTCCGACAACTGGCCTGACAGAACGCTTCCCCAACGGCCACTCTCCACAAGCAATCTGGGTTCCCGAGATCACGGCGTTCTACCAATCCCACACCCAATCCCACACAAGGGACACAGGTCGGAATGTGACAAACGAGTCGAAGATCTGAGGCACAGCTACGAGCAGTTGTTGAGAGAGAAAGATGTACGGATTGGGGAACTGAGGAAGGCCAAAGACGTGCAGATCGAGGAGCTGAAGAGGGAAATGGACGCGCGACTCGAGGAACTCGCGAAGGAGAGGGATTCCCGAATCAATGACATCAAAGGAGAGAAAGAGGCGAGGATTGCAGAGTTGAAGAGAGAGAAGGACGAAAGGATCGGGGAGGTGAAGAGGGAGATGGATACGCGGATTGAAGAGGTGAAGAGGGATCGAGAGGTTGCCATCAACAAGATGGAGGAGGACTTGGAAAGGTATCGGCGAGAGGTATTGCAGCTGAGGGAGGAGAACAACAGGTTAAAGGATGAGATCGCGAGGTTGAAGGGTGAGCTTGGACGGGCAGGACGGGATGGTACTTGATTCGCTCAGTTCCCTGACCGACGTGTATACTTGCTCGTGTCCGTTGGAGTCGTACAAGAAGTCAGGGTCAGAATCCTGAGGCCCTCTGTTCGCCTGTCACCAATGGTACGGGTTTGCCCCAGTCAAGCACGCAGCGGGACCCACAAGCTTGGTGGGGGGAATTACGTAAGATTTCCATAGGTTCCCACAGACACTCCCACAGCGATGGTAAAATACCCGAATGTTTACTCAAAGCAAAGCGAACCTGTTGTGTGTGACCTAAACCCTGTAAATAAATCAACGTGTATGCGGGCCTGCAACAAAGTCAACATGTTGGACGATTCCTCAGATAATGGGACCACACGGATTCATGTCTCAGGGAAAAACAATCCCACCTGGGCGGTTCGCACACCTGGGACGTAGAGTGTATCCGCCACTTCGATGCTGGGGAGACGCGTTGGTGAGAGTACAGGACGGGGTCTGCTCGCAAGGAGAGGGGCTGCCTATATTTATCATAGACCAGTCATACAAGTACGATCGGATTGGGGCCGGGACAGGGGCACACAACTTCGTCCCTCCCGACAGTCGACAACCATGGGGAGAAACTCTCGAAAACACCGAAGTCCGGCACAAATGGCTCAGCTGTCTTGGATGCGCAGCCTCCGCCACAGTCGTCCTTCACCGAACGAGACCGAGACTCCACAAATCGCAGACCCATCACCCAGCGATGCTCGCAGCAGACAGAAGTTGAGACGCGAGGTAGCCGAGGCGAAGAGGAACCGTTGGAACAGTGAGAGACGGGAGAAAAGGGCAAAGGAGGGGTTGAAAGAGATGGAGGTGAAGGTGGAGGACATAGAGAAGAGTCTTCAGGTCTCCTTGGACGAGAACGAGCTTCTATGCAAGAGACGCGACGAGTTGGCGAGAGAAAAGGCCGAAATAGAGCGGGAGGTAAAACGCCTCACTGCCAAACTCGATGCTCAGGTACGACGAGAGCGCCAGGAGATCAAG
>Ga0307513_10001640_pt1 | contig 32031 bp, 25 predicted proteins | sample 15_EM_MG_FD_202174 | JGI IMG/M metagenome (GOLD analysis project Ga0307513, IMG submission 202174) | Populus trichocarpa ectomycorrhiza microbial communities from riparian zone in the Pacific Northwest, United States - 15_EM | ecosystem: Host-associated > Plants > Roots > Unclassified | place... | reverse complement strand
TCCTTGTTGCCATACGGCGTGTACCAGTTGCTTGATCTCGAGGCATAATTGGAGTTGTAAGTTGTACGTTATTCTGATGTGATCATGGCCAAGACACTAGTGTCTGGTTACTAAACGACCGCTATTGATAGTCACCACGGGCCTGTGTGGGTATAGCGTTCATGCTGCTTTTCTCAAGATGCACGGTGTAAGGTGGAATGCCTCTTGTATTAATACTCAAACACCACCATTACACAGATACGGAATACTCACATTGCAAGGGAAACTACACATACAGTAATATATTGGATTTCGCAAAACATCGAATACAGTAATACGCTGTAATTAGGAGTCATTCTCATGGGTATTCCATCATCTATCGCTTTCCCTGCATACCGGTAATGTCCGCCACCCCCTTCCTCCGACAGGCAGCTTGAACGCTATCATTCGTAGGTTCACAGTGGCTATTCCAAAACGGGTGCCATTTCCTGGCGCGGAGACACGAGTAGGATGATGAGCACAGTTCTCTCCGGTGATTTTTGCCGCAAGTTTTCCGCTTTGGCGAGGAAAGATTGGGTGAGGTGGTGGCAGATGGATGGGGCTCTGGTTGCCCAGCACTTGAACCGCAGTTTTTCTTTACGCGAGCGCAAGGCAACTTAGGGGCTGTTTGGCAGGCCGTTGTTTGTAAAATTCTTGATTTCAAAACGTGTTTTGTAAACATGTGTACAAACAGTCAATAATCGTTATTTGAACACATCAGTGCGCCAAACCCAACCTTTGTTTCTACACGCGTTTTCAAATCAATGTTTTGTTAACTGTATTTAGTTTAATTAATTTTATAATCATTTTCTAAATAAGTAATTTGTAAATAAATAAATTAAATTAATAATTAATAATATAACTTAGGACAATCTTTAAACACAATTCTCAACCACAATCATCACTGTCAGTATGAGAACAAAAACGAACGTCATAAACCTACGAGTTCAGCATGTCTGCAGATTTCGATAAGAACGAAATCAGCAATATATTGCCGCTTTCTGCCATTGCCATTCAAGGTATAAGTGCACTGTCAACATTTGAGAATAAGATAGACAAGTGTGATCAATTCAAGTCTCGCATTCCACGCCATAATTCCGCCCTCAGTGGTCAACAATATACGGCTGAGCTTTTATCCTCCACGAGTGGAATTCGTATATCCGAATGTTTACATATGACCTTGGCAGTTTTCACATCAATTTGTACCCAAATAAGGGCAAGAGATGTTTTATATGATACACAATATACAACAGTTGATCATCAATTACATATGTTTTTATTTATTACAACAAGCCGAGCAGCGAATCGGGGAGCACAAGAATGTTTTCAGCACTCACCAGAAACTGTTTCCAGAATCTTTAAGCTGGTTCTTAACACGATAAATATCTTGGCGGCAGATTATATACAAACCCCATCGGCAAGAACTATCGACCTCGATATAGTATATACAAAAATTCGGAATAATCCAAAGTTCTTTCCTTTTTTCTGCAACTATCTTGGGGCAATTGATGGCTCCCTTATTCCAGTTAAGGTCGCACCAATGGACGCTTCATCCCATCGGACCCGTAAGGGCTTTACCGCTCAGAATATATTTATTGTGTGCTCCTTTGATTGCACAATACAATGCTCTCTTGCTGGATGGAAAGGGTCAGCGCATGACAATACAGTTTTAGCCGATGCAATTGCAAAAGAGTTTAGGGTACCTACTGGAAAGTATTACTTGGCAGATCCAGGATATGCAATTACACCCCAGTTCCTTACACCCTATTGTGGAGTCCGATATCATCTAAGACAGCAGGTTATTAGTAATCAAGCATCAGTTCTCATAATATATCCATATACTTGCCTATACCCAATCACATAAAGATATTGCTAATTTGTATACCAATTAGACCTTAGAATGCAAAAGAACTCTTCAACTTGAGACATGTGTCAGCAAGAAACTGTCTAGAAAGAACATTGGGTATTCTCAAAAGCCGATTTCAAATTCTTAAGCATTCAACGGCTATAGCTCTGAGACGACAGCAGCCTTATTCAATTTTCTATGTTGCATGCATAATATAATTAAGTATAAGGGGATTCCAAAAGATGAAAGAGAAAGTCCTTTATCACCTGAGAAACAAAAGAATCAACTCGAATTGGAACAGCAGGAGACTATGGTCTTGAGTGCAGGAAGGTTGAAAAAAGAAGGGGAGGAGTTCAGAGATCAAATTGCCAGTGAGATGTGGTGAAACTATCAAACAATTAAGCGAAGCAGGCATTTTCCACCACAACAATGATTAATTTAGATTAATCAATTTGGTTTAGAACTCACTGAAATTTGTGCTTATTTAATTGACTACAGATAGTTCCTGTGTCGTTACACGAATTGCCCTTTTCAACCAACCCTCACGAAGCTCCTCCGTGAGTCCAACGAAAGTAACACCCCGAATGGGCAGATTTTGCAACAGATCAATTGCTTCAGTAACCTCATTAACCGAAGATTTCCCCTCCTAGTCCATTGCCATCAATAGACCTAGAGCCTTTCTGTAAGGCTGAAACTGGTCCGCAACTGGAACAGGATTAGTAGTGGAATTGCTGGAGATATTTTGATTGCAGGCATGTTGATCCTCAGCCAACCGTGTTCGCTTCGTAGCACGAGTTTCAGCTATAAAATCAGAGACCCTAGACCCCATTTGAAATTCTTTCTGCAAACGTAGCCATTGACGGCTTCTCGGAAGTGGTTGGTCGACTGCTTTGCCGCTTGGTGTGCCTAGCGGCTTGCAGCTGTTGGGTACGAACTGGTATGGTGGTGGTTGGGACCCTCTCCGAGTCGGCATGGCTGATTAATGAACCCTGAGTACAACACTCTGCCTTAGCTGCTCTCAATAGGGCTGGGTCAACTGCAGCATTCATTCCCTATTCTTGTGCAATCAAATTGGAAATATCCCCCTCATACCAGTCAAGATTTGCCTGACTTCTAGCAGATTCAGCATCTCTTGTGCTAACCTACTGATGCGGAAATGATGCATTGTCCTCTGGCTCATTAAAGTCAATTACTTGACGCGGATTGGTGCCTAGTTGGCTACTGGAAGAGGTGACAGCTTTGCAACCAGTTGCGGAGGTATCGCAAAAGAGTTCATCTAATGCATGGTAATTGTCGAGAGAATGATGCCTGAATTCTGCTTCTTTGGGTGGTGTATATGATAGAATAAACTATTAGAGCCTAAGATACTTCATTACAGATTCAAGAAATATACCTTCAAATAGTCATTCCATACGCTGTCTGATGCAGTAACAATACTGGCATCATTGTCCCACTCAAAGCCAGAAGAATTCAACAAATGGGTAAATGTCTTCCACTTCTGTTTCATCCATTTAATTAATCCCAAGATTAGTTGACATATTAAGTTAATATTAATAACAAGGCAAATAGGAAGCTTGCTGTATTGGTACAAGTTTTCAACTGCGGTACAGTCTTGTTCTCCTCAATTGCACCCTTGTTGAATTCCTCCATAATCTCCTGCCACACCTCTTTCTTAAATCCATTTTCGAGCTTCTTCCCCTTCTCACACTAAGCCAACATTTCATCAATTACTCTTTGATCTGCATACTTTGACCATACAGCCTTGTGGGTACCGGGAGTCTTCATGGTCGCCATTTTTGATATTGCCACCCAGGTGATTGTCGTTGATGCGAAACTGAGCTTCGATGCTTGTGTACAATTACCAGTAGTGGTTTGTGTTCTTGTATTTATACACAAAAGTGAAGTAGTAGAATAGTTAGAAACTGTAAATATATACAGTGCATAACTGCTTGTGAATAAAATAAAATTTCTATTAATATAATAAAGTTTATACCATTATGTAAAGCTCTTAATATAAAATTTCTTACAAATTTATCTTTAACATTTTATCAATACTTAAATTATTTTATTTCTTTTAATTTAATAGTTGATGCTACACTATTTACATTTCCTTAATATCTCATAAATAAAATCAAATATATATTAATTGTAGAATTAATATTTTAGTAATCATTATAGACAATTTCCAAATTGTTTCAACACACGTGTTGCAACAACAATTATCTTGTGTGTACAAATAATGCTCTGCCAAACACAACCGTTGTTATAACACATGATTTGCCCCATAACACGTTTTGAAATCAAGAATTTTACAAACAAGGGCCTGCCAAACAGCCCCTAAGGGGTGGGAGTGCATCAGGAAAAGGCCCGACACAAGAGCTCCTGCAGTGGTTGAGTCTCAAGGTTTCATCTTCCCCCACCTTCGCTTAGAAGCAATGTCTTGCTTGCGCTCTCTCAGTGTATTTATAATCAGCGAACTGCACCACTACTGGGGACTAGAACGAGTGGAAGGACAAGATGGATTCTGCAGCATATCAAAACGTGGCCATTTACTATAAATCAAAGAGCTGGCAATGTGCCGGATAGCTACGCGGGCACAAATTAAAGATTCAGAAAGTTTGGCAACCAACATTTGCCCTCTGCCGATAAGTCTTTTTCATATCCACCCTGATGATGTCAGCTTTTGGAATCAGAACAAGATCCATCATGGGCCCTGATTTCATCAACTATTCCACTCCTTTGGAAACCCCCCAAGACTCTGCTCGCCTGAATATTTGTTCAGTATCCAGAGAGTTGAGATTAGGAGCAGCCGAACGTGACTTTACTCGAGTACCGGTATGAGGAACTTCCGATCTTAGAACCTCTTTAATCTCCCAATCATACCCGGCGGCTCAGCTGGGTTGCGTATTGCACAATCCCCCTGCACCTCAGTCGAGCGCCATATTCTCAGTTGTGGATTTATCAGGTTTTTACAGCGCGTATACGGCAGTACCTTAAAAACACATTAAATTGAGCACAGTCTCTCATTGGGTCCTGACGAATGTCAGCCGGTCACGAACAGGGATTAGCTAGTGTTTTTCTTTTAGAGACTGTACCGGTACAAGTATTATAGATTTCAGTGGGATAGTTGTGCATGCTTCCTCTCCCCTATTTTCCCTCCAAGTGCAATTTGCACTTTCAGAAACACCACGTACACTATCTCGAGATTTCCTTGTAACGTAATCTGTCAGGTTACACGAATACCATATGGATCCCTCTGTTCCGCCCTTTGGTTCCCGTCGTCGTGCCAAAGGAAAAGACAAAGTGGCTGACCCCCCCCCCACCACCCACGGGTGCTAGGAGTTCCTCCACCCAGGAGAGCGCACCAACTCTGTCCCCAATCTTCATGCCGCAAGGCCACCCCTCGCTCAAGCGACCCAGAAGCAACACGATAACAAGCCTCGCACATATCGATGAGACATACTTGAGAAACGCCCCTCCAAGCGCCTACTTCCTGAACCTTTTCCACAATATAAACCACGACCAGGAAATTGGGGCTACCACCGCCAGCAAAGAGAATGTGGTCATGATCGAGATGATCTATCAGATTCACAACGACTACAGGACAGCCATCGATGCGCTTAGCGAACAGATCGAAGCCCTTACCGAGGAACTTAGTACCTTCAAAAACCCTACACCCTGGCCTGACACCCCTACCCCACTACCCTTCCCAATACCGGTGACAGCTCCTGAGCAGGCTGCTGCCCCCGACTCCCACCCAGTGGCTCTGCCCTCAGCCGCACTACACAAATCGTGGGCCACGGTGGCCAGGAAGGGCAGAAAGGAAAATACTACTAATTCCCAGCAAGATCAACTACCCACAATAGGCCCCAACCAAAAAAGGGTCTCACTGCCAGAGAACACCGCCTTATCGTTAATCGCGAGGGCGGACCACTATCTACAACCACCCTAGACCTAAGAGATTACATCAACTTGGCACTGGCTGCGACCTACGTACAGACTGTCTCCCTCCAAGGGAATACTGTCACCCTTACCACCATGGAATCAATTAAAGCCACCTCGCTTAACAGCAAGGTGGGAACCTTCCTACACCTAATACCAGGAACGGTTAGCGTTCACCTGGACACCCGGGTATCACATGTTTTGGTACACGGAATCCCAACCTCGAAATCGCTGACCGAGATAGCCAATGAGCTTACCACCTTCAATACTGGATTGTCCCTTACTAGCCAACTGGGATGGCTCACCACCGCCTACGCTAGAGCTGGTAAAAGCGCTTCTACAGTTGTGATCAGCATAACGGGCCCCAGAGCATCTGACTACATTAGAAAACGCCTTGCCGCTTTCTCATCAACTGATAAAACCGAGCGCCGCTTGTACTTCAACTCCCACACCTAGTGTTCCAAATGCCAGGCCTAGGGACACGACAGCAACTGATGCACCAACCCGGTTTCAAGCCGATGGTGTGCCTCCCCACATCCTACAGGAAACTACACCTGTCCGACTGCTACTTGTCGTATACGCGGCCGACCATGCAGCCATACCGTACTTATGTGTATGAACTGCCTAGGCCCGCACGACGCCCACACAGCACAATGCGCCTCCCACCCCAAGGTTGCTCAGGATGAGAACCCAGAAGGACAAGTGGAGGAAATGACCACTTGATTGCTATGATTTATGTTTTGGTTATCACGTAGACTTTGGTTCTACATTTTTATTTGTCAAAGAAGACAGTGATGGAGTTTCTTTTGTTATATTAATGGTCTTTCTAGGCCATACCTTAGGGTGCATGCCGGAGTTTTCCTGTAGTTAAATACGAAATAAACTCACAGGATTTTATATAAAAAAATATATATAACAGCAGGATAGTTGTGCCGGTAAAGCACAATACGGTACCGTATTTACTCGCTAAATCCACGATCCCATACCCAATTGAACATGTTTTTACGGTAATGGACTAGACCCCTGTACGAAATCATGTGAGTAAAGGCACTTGTCAGATTAAATTTTAGTATTGTTGATGCCAGCGACTCTGGGGTTTGGTGTAGTTCCCGTACTCAGGTCTGGACATGGGTGATCAGACAGATAGCCATTAAACAACTATGAATGTCCATAGATGATTAATCCCTGTCTGTCCGATCACCCACGTGCATCCCAGCCTAACGTGCTCCCGTGCTGTGGAGGCACCAGACCCTATTGATGAATTTAAGGGACTAATGGCATCTGCCTTTCATCAAGCTAGCAGTCATGGCTGAAGTGGTCTTTTGGCAGTCACTTAGGACTGTGTCGCTAAACAACTCGATAGTCGATTGCTGGGAAATAGGGCAGGGGTGAGCATGTTGTCCTCCGCCGGGTTGTGAACACGTTTTTTACCACGAGAGGAAGTCCCCCTAATTACCCCTTGGGCCTGCTGGACCACTCCTAATTGCCTGATGTTTGTAAAAATGACTGCTATTCCTAATGGGCAAAACATGGACCAGAGCCTCAGGTTTTTGGTGGTATGCAATGGCAGTCGTTTTTAGGTAACCTTATTTGCATTCTATCTACGCTAATCAACTAAATGACACAAAGCGCGCCCGGGGCCACTGTCCTCCTGCCTAACCCCCATAAAGGAAAATCATCCACCTCCCTGCCTAAAGACTACCACTGCAGTCCCCTAGCCCTGCCGCACAAACGAAACTCCTTCTCCCCACTCTCTCTCCCTCGACCAATTTACTCTGCACTCAAGGAAACCCACCCTTTCTTCTCCAAGCCCCGTGCTCGTGTACGTTAGGAAACGAACTACATAAGAAACCAACTCCGTCTTCCCCAAGCCCAGTGGTCATGTACTCTAGGAAATAAAGTACATAAGAAACCCACCCCGACTTCTCCAAGCCCAGTAGTCGTGTACATTAGGAAATGTATCACAAAGGAAACCCACTCCTGCACCTCTGTGCCCTGTGGTCGTCTACATAATGAAACAAAAACAATTCTGATGGTCATTAGCCCCACCACTCACCAAAGCGCCGCCACTTGTCTGCCTTCGACCAGTTCTGGGCCTATGAGTGTTCTCATGATTTGCCCTATCCCTCTTTGTGTTTTCCACAATCAGGGGGCATTTTTGGCACTGTATGTACCACCAAGTGTTTCTCCGCACCGTGTCCTGCCCTGTCGTTTGGGAGGTGGGTATGTTGATGGATGCTCCGGCTGTCTGTATGTTGTGGATCCACCTGGCAGCGATTCTCCCCTTGTTGTCTTTGATGGAGTCGAGCCATCTGTCATTCCACTTTCCCAGTTCGGTTATTGTCCAGTTGTTATGGAGATCCAATTTATTGCTTTGGACTATTCCGCAGAAGGACATCAAGTGTGCGTCTGTGATGGTGTCCCTGCCTCAAGGGCACTGCCGTCTTTTCGCGTCGGTTGCCTGGTATGGCCATGCACTTGTTGCTCTTAGGTATAAGATATCTCTGAAGCTAGCCCGCGAGAGGTCCATCAGGTGCTTGTATCTTTTCCTTGATTTGACTTTGTAGCGGATATCTTTGTGGTCAATCCGTTCCTTCCATTGCTGTCTGGTGTGGGCCTTGATGTCATTGATGTCTTGTGAGTTAGCAATTATGGTCGGGAGGTTCGACGTTTCTGGCTAGGTGTTGCACATTCTTGTCTGTCGGTTCAGGACATGAGCTGTAAGTGCTAGCATGTCATCTCTTTGGCGTAAGTAGAGGTCGAGTGGTGGGATCTCGATTTCTGTATCGATAGCGAGAGTAAGGGTTCTAGTTTCAAGACCGAAGGCACTTCGGATGGTTATATGAAGGCTCTTTGCTGCTTCCTTTATGCTTTCTTTGTTAGCCGAGACTTCTATTCCGTACGTCAACTGCGGTAGTATCAGGCCTTTGATCAGCCTTTGGGTGCACGATGTATTTAGTCCTGCTTTTTGGTAGTTCGCTGTGAGTGCGCCGATTGCTCTTCCTGTCTTGGCCGCCTTGTTGGTCCATGTTTGGATTTGGTGGGTTTATTTCCAGTCTTGGATGATGCTGTATCCGTGCCATCTCAATGTCAGTCATTTCGGGATGAACGTTTTTCCAACGATGGCATTCGTCTCTTTCCACCTTTTCGTACTTATATCAATCCCCTTAGCTTTGAGGGTGGAGAAGGTATAGTCTGCCTCCTGAGCTTTCTTGACTAGTTTGTCTATTATGGCCTGGTGTTCTATTTAGCCTTTTTCTTTTCATCAGTAGTCTGTGATGAACATTATGTCGTCAACGTAGGATAGTATGAATCTGTTAATGGCACTGGCGATGGAGACTGTGTGCTTGATGGTTATCAAGAAGAGGATGGGGGTGAGAGGGGATCCCTGTGACGTACCCCTATCGTTTGTGAAATATCATGATACTCTCCCGTTGAACCGGGAGGCTATTTGTCGTTGTAAGTCCCATGTCCTTATTCATAGGGCTAAGTGCCTATCCTCCCTTTCGATTATATTGCATGTCCTGTTTAGGTTTAGGTGGTCGAATCCCCCTTCCACATCTAGCGCAGTGAATACGTCGTTCCTAGGCTTGTTGTCCGTTACGCAGTTGTTTAGTGCCTTGATTGCATTGGTGGTTCTCTGGTTCTTTCTTCCGCTATACATGTTTGCTCGGAGAAGCCTGAGCATGGTTAGCTGGTTGGTAATAATCCTTTCCATGACCTTGGCGAGGATCAATTGCAGTTGTATTGGTCTCCAGCTTTTCCCCACAGTGTAGAAGGCCATTTTTGCTTTTGGGATAAGGATAGTGGAGCTGGTTTTCCATGACTTCAGCATTCCTTTCTTCAGGACCCGGTTGGTGACTTCGAGGTAGAGTTTCTGTTTGATGTTCCATAGGAGTCTCACAAGCCTTGTGGGTATCATGTCGGGTCTGGCCGCAGCTCCATTTGGTGATGCGTTGAGGGCATTTTGGATGTCGCTGCATTCGATCCTGTGTTCCGTGGGCTGTATGATTACTTGTCTCTCTCTGGGGTGTTCACTGCTGTATAGGGATTCGTGGAGTCCTGTCCCGATGTGGTCATATTCTGCCGCCATGGTGTTGTCCTTCTTTTGGAGGGCTGTGATAGGGTGTTTGGTAGCCTTCAGCTTCACGGTTCTAAAGCACTCTGGATCTGTTTCTTCCAGTCAGGTTTCTTTGTTAGCTATGAGTTTGGCTTGAGCTAAAGTCAACCACCGGGAAGTGTCACAGCACCTAGAAGTGTCACACATGGCAACCATTACAACCACAACTAAAAAATACAACAACTGAACCAATTCTTAACCAAATTGGACCAAACAAGGTGATATCAATTGAGAAACGAGATGAGGGCTAATTTAGTCTTGAAAATTAAAAAAAGAAAATTCCTCAGTAAGAGATACCAGAAAAAAGAGAGAAAAAGTACATAAAACTGCAAGAAAGAAGATAGGACAAGCTAAGATACAGGATCATGCAAGTCCATTTGTAAAGTGGATAAAGGTAATCTGCTACGGGCAGAGAAAATATTGGAGATAATAGTTGGCCACGATTGAAGTCTGAAGTGTGCTGAAACCCCTAGGAAATAGGTTAATTTAATGCTAAAACGATAAAAATGTTAGAAACACACTTAGCGGTTAGGGGAGACAACTCAAAGGATAAAAAGTGAAATACAGGTGTGGCGTAAGATTAATGTACTTAGAATATTATGATTCATCAACATTTTCTATAATTTAGTAGTAGCAAAGCTGTTGTTATTCTATTCTTGATATATTATAATACAAGAAGTTCTATTACCTATTTCCCAACTACAAGTTGTTTATATACCGAAAAATCACTTACTCATTATCTGGGAATATATCTTAATCATATTGACAAAACAAATACTTCTATCGTCACCCTTTTGGCAATATAGTTGGATAGTTAAACTATTTACTGTACGTACTTAGTACTTTCTAGTAAAGTACATAGCAGTAACTATAGTTTTTATATAAAAATTGATACAATAGCAAAGATTATATTACTAGGAACAGGCTTATGTTTAATACATATTTCTCAATAATATTTAATCTAGAATTATTAAAGTGATTAGAATAATATATATGTAAAATTAAAATACTAGACAAAATGGTATAAATTATGTAAATGTTTAAATATCTGAGGTTAACTGAACTCTTGAGCGTTTGGATTTTTACAACAATATAACTAGGAAAAGTTATAGTATGATTAGAAAGGTTTCAGTGCTGAAATACTAGATCTGTTATGGTAATCAGATAAATTTTAAATTATACTTACCGTTAACCTTCTTGCTTTGAATTAGGAGCAATAAATTAAGTACAAATGAATTTATTTTTTACTGGAATTGTAGATATGGATTATCTTACTATTCTTGACTAATTTGCAGTACAGAGGCAATTGCTTAGAATAGTACCCACAAGAGAACTTCTTATATTATTACTCATTAAACATATGATAACACTAGCTTCACTACTATTAAGATATAACAAATCCTTATTAATCATGATACCCTCAGTACACTAACCTTAGGTCATACCTGTAGTTCACTCCTTATGCCCTGAGCTGTCTCTCTTAACTTCTGCACGTCTTTCTAACATTTTTATAGTTTTACCATTAAATTAACCTATTTCCCCGGGGTTTTAGCACACTTCAGACTTCAATCGTGGCCAACTATTATCTCCAATATTTTCTCTGCCAGTAGCAGGTTACCTCCATCCAGTTTGTAAATGGTTCTGCATGCTACTGTATCTTTGCTTGTCCTATCTTCTTTCTTGTAGTTTTATGTACTTTTTCTCTCTTTTTTCTAGTATCTCTTACTCAGGAATTTTCTTTTTTTACTTTTCAAGCCTAAGTTAACTCTCCTCTCCTTTCTCAATTGATATCACCTTGTTTGGTCCAATTTGGTTAAGAATTGGTTGAGTTGTTGCATTTTTTAGTTGTGGTTGTCATAGTTGCCATGTGTGACACTTCTAGGTGCTGTGACACTTCCCGGTGGTTGACGTTATAGCTTGCCTGAATTTCCTTCTGGCGTCACCTAGTTCGGTTCCTCCTCACCAGCTTATGAAGTTGTTTTCTCCTCTGTGCTGGTTCTTGGTTCCAAAAAGCCTTCGCTCTTCTGCTAGATCTGGGGGTGTCCGAGGATTATATCTGAAAGGTTCCTCTCTAGGTGTGAGGCATCCAGGTCCTCGTCATCTAGCAGGATAAGTTCGGTTTCTATCCTCTTCCTGTCCGCTTTGTAGTATCTCAGTGGTTTCTCCATTGCCTGGGGTAACACAAGAGTGGTTTTGATTACCAGTACCCTATGCTCGGTGGCGGCTATGACTCAGTAGTTGACGCTCACCTTGCACTGCGGGTTTGCGATCACAAGGTCGATGGTTGAGCTTGAGTGGCTTTGGTTGGTTGGGGCCTGGATTATCTCATACCAGTTGACTACCTCCAGGTTTGGCCTTTCGTCCAGCCACTCCTTAAGGAGGTTGCCTTAGGTGTGTCTTTTGCCTGCTGACAACGTGTTAGACATGGCGTTCATGTCCCCAATTATTATATTGTTGGTTCCTTTGTGCCATCTGTTGTCTGGGTCCCAGGCTTTTGCTTTAGGTCTCAGGTAGCCTATCGTGATTTCTGTGCCAGCAGTATGTAAAATAACGTAATAAAGGGTGAGGCGGTCGATAACAAACATATTAACATACGTATTGTTAATCTATGTTGCGCAACTGTATTATTCTGCTTCTGTTGCAGCATCGGATATTTAAAATCTAAAGATGTAATTGCTAGCCCGGCCATATGGAAGGGATAACAGGGTTAACGGTTAATGGTGGTATAACGTCATTTATCACGTGACCGCTCGGTACCAAGATCCGGCTCAGTGCGACAAGCATACCCCGCCTTCTTCTGAACTCATTGTCAACAACACAAATTCACTACAAAATACCGCTCAAAACTTCCCATTATGCCCCGGATTAAGCAGATACAAAAGGATAAGAAGGAGGTGACTATTCAAGGGGCCATTAAGCATTACCGCCAGAGTGATAAGCCATCAATTCGCAACTCCGCTGAGAAATACGGTCTCGCCTACTCAACACTCCGTGGAAGTTTGATAGGAGGTGAATCTCGGGGTGGTGGGCATCGTAGAATGCAAGTACTCACAGAGTATGAGGAAAATTCTATTGTGAGATGGTGTGAACGCCTTGATGAATGGGGTCATCATGCTCGATTAGCAGTAGTCAGGAATATGGCACAGGCTATCATAGATCGAAGGGTAAATCGGCGCAGTTTGGGTAAGCATTGGGTATCTCGATTCCTGAACCGTCACCCCAGATTAGCTTCCAAGCCCAGTACCCGACTCGATCGCCAGCGTGCTCTTGCAAATGATTCTTTAATTTTAAAGGATTTTTATCAAAAGGTATGCTAAGAAACTTAGACAGATTTGGACTTTGTATTAACATTTACTGTAGCTTCAGAATTTAGTTAAATTTCACCACATATTACCTGGTAATACCTATAATATGGACGAGAAGGGTTTTCTCATGGGGGTTGCCTTATGGTGTAAGGTGATTTGTCGAAGGCCGACGGGGGCCAAAGTTGACCCAGGATGGCTCTCGGGAGTGGGTAACAGTAATTGAGACCATCTCAGGTGATGGTAAGATACTCTGGCCCATGATAATTAATAAGGGACAAGCCCACTATATGGGCTCGTATGCAAAACTAAAAAAAAAGGATATGGCTACATTTGGGGTTTCTGAGAAGGGGTGGAGTAATGAGAAACTAGGCCTACGGTGGTTACAAGAAGTGTTTAATTTTGAAACACTTGAGAAGTAAGTTGCGAGCTATTATCTACTAAATTTCACTGTTAGAGTTTGGTTCTAACTTCATGATATAGGGGTGGGAGCGAGTATCGCTTATTGATACTTGATGGACATACCTCCCATTTCAACTGGGAGTTCTTTGACTTTTGTCTAAATAACAAAATTGTGCCCTTCTGCCTCCCCGCACCCTCCACATATTTGCTGCAGCCACTTGATATAGGTCTATTTGGCCCACTACAGCGCAACTACAGCAATGCTTTGGACGAATTCATCCGTAAAGGGAACATGAGCGTAAATAAAGGAGAATTTCTACCGTATGCTTATACCTGCCCTCATTTTGCATATTGACCATGCGCATTAAATTAGGCCAGCCAAACACTTTCCTTCCCCAGCAGCGTAATCTAAATAAGAAACTTTCAAGTGGTTTACTTGGATGAACTGTGGCTACTATGCTGATTGTTGCTCGCTTCTTCATATAGCAGCGAGCACTCAGTGGCTGTTTGGAAAAGTATATAGTGTTCGGTAAGGGTGGGGCTGGGGCAACTATGAATTTCGCCTTGTTTCTTTTGTGTTCAAATGGCTGATACTAAAAATCAAATTCTGATTAGTATCTTAATGCCTGCCCGGCTGTTGACCTTTACAGAAAGTAATATTCGAAGTGCATGGGAAGCAGTTGGTATAATACCATTCAATCCTCGTCGTGTTCTGGCTGGTGAGTCAAAAAAGCGGCAGAAGGTTTCAGATCCAGTGATTCAAAGCTACTCCCAGGCCCTCCAAACACCACGAGCAGTCAGCCGAGGAACAAGAACAGCCTTCTCTCATGAAACTCGCAATACTCTGGGTTCTCGAAAGCCTCGGTCAATCTTGACCAATCTTTTGGATGGCCTTCAGCAACCCATTGTCGACAAGGTGTTAGAAGAGCAGCCCCATCGGCAGTTCTGGTAGCTGGTGGGCAAAGAAAACAAGGCAAAGACATCGGACCGGCGAAAGCTTACTGCAGCTACAGTAGTCACCTCAGAGACAGTACTACAGCTTCGTCAGCAGAAAGAGCGAATTAATGGGGAAAAGGCTGCCCGGAAAGCAAAAAAGCCTTTACAGGCTTCAGACACAATTCTCCCCCTACAAGTCAAAACTAAAGTTGGATCTAAGTCAACCAAGACGGCATCCATACACTAACCCATCATTCCTACTGGCATTCTGGATGAGGTGGAGGCACTTTGGGAGGATTTGCAAGATTTGGAGCTTGGCGGTAATACCAGGAGTGATAGCGGCAGTGAGTATGGGGGTCCTCAGCCAGGAAGAGCCAGGTTGAGTGGAAAAAACATTAAAAAAGTATCAGATATACTACAACCTGACAAGAATGTTGGTTTCGAAGGTATCGACTCGGAGGTCATGTCTAGTGGGCTAGGGTGGATGGAATCTGTAGATAATGGGGTTCAGCGGTCAAGGCAGGGTCTGAGATCCCAAAAGTAGATTACACTAATTGCGCCATAAGGGCCGAGCGGGATCTGGATCATGAGCGCTTTCATGATAAATGACGTTATGGCTCGGTGTTTGAAAACATTAAGTTAACCCCAATCTTTCACTTTTGCTACTTGTCCTCGGTTTACCTACTATCGTGCTTCCTAGGATTTATGTTTGGGAGGATGCAAGATGGGTTTACCTGTCAGCGTTTTTTTATTTCAATAGATACCCGTGTTCCGAGCAGGTGTTCGTGTATCTGTGATGAATTTCCTGAAAATCGCGCGGGCGCCACTCTCCCGTTCACCTTACTGCACTCCAGGATAGGGCAGTTGAGATGGGGCATCTCGGGATTGCACCGCCGTTAGATGGCTGTATGCTTCGACCGGCTGTGTCTACTCTTAGGCACTGTTCGATTATGATGGGACCGTTCCGTTGGGCGACCGTTTCTTCGGTGAAAAGGGCTTTCGCTCCTTTTTGGAAAGGTCATTTGTATGGGACAACGGAACGGTCCTATCACAAACAAACAGGGCCTTAAAGTTAAAGAATAAAGCTTGTTCTGGGGAAAGCAGCATGACGACCACTCTCCACGTGGGCCTCGTGAGGCTATTCCAGAATAAGTGCCCATTATTGGCGGGGGACCCGAATACTTGGGGCTGGACTACTCGTACGAATCGTGTGCGACATTAACTAGCGAGGGCCCGCACACACTTTACTGTCCGACAAAGAGGCTGCCGCGCTAAACCCTACTATTGCGCCGGAACCAACGCCCTGGAAGGCTTTCAGTTGCGAGACAAAACTAAGGGGTGGAACCTTATTTGAATGTACACGTGTCTATTACCCTAGCCCCTAGTGGTTCTCTTGACTTAAGATGGTATGATACCGGAATTTACCGAAGACAAACGATTGCCCCTAAAGAGTGAGGCTATGGGGAAATCGGTCCTAGTGCCCAGCAGTGCCCCCAGATTACGATAGCTCTCGCGCGGGAACCCCCACCACCCGAGTACAGCGGCCGGTTGGAAAGAGAATGGAAAAAGGAGAGGGTATCCATCTATTCCCTCCCTATTTTTTTCCGGATACCATTGTTTTCTTTTTTTCTTTTTCAATGGGGGCCTTGCTTTGCTGTGACATCTGATTCCCAAATAGATTTCGTACTCGCAGGGTCGGGCAAGTTAGCCTTCCCCTATGGCTAGGGGCCTCTCACCTGTAACCAGTATCAGTACAGGGTGTGCGCAAAGGTCTGTGGAAATTCGCTCTCAGGTCGAGCTTGTGTGCGAATGGAAGCCTCCGGGGGGCACATAATTGCTGGATTCCTTCATAATTTGGTGAAGGAAAAAGGTCTGTCGGACTCTTGCGAGTTCCATCTTCCAAGTGGCCCAGAAGGCCTGGAGCCAATGAGTGGAGGTGAAAAACTGACTTACTCACAACCCCCGGTACAGTGCTCTCCACACAGCTTTTCCTTCTCACACCCACCCCTTCACACTAGGACTCACAGCCTTCTCACGCACTTTCTGAAGGCATTTATATTCCACGTCATCAGTTCTGGGGTTGCTCTGCGCACTTAAATCCGAATCCTTCTAGTGAGGATTTTCACTGATGCCTTAAAGACACTCAAAGCCTAGATTCTCTAGAGAATGAAGAGCGCCTTCCCAGCATGCTAGATGCTTAGCTCACTGGAGTTAATGGATCCAATTGACCTGTATTGGCGGTTGTCTTGAGTGGTAAGACTAAACATATCGTGGTGTACCGATCAGATTTATAGTCGGTAGTCTGATGGTGTGCCTCGCTTAGCGCTCTCGCGATTGCCCGAAGTTTGAGAAATTGGGTGCTATAGAATACTGGTATGATGGCGCGACAATTCTGAGGCTCTGGCCAATCTTTTGCTAGCATTGAACAGCCATCTGTTTTGGAAGGTCAACAATTAGTAGTAGAAATTTGGGCAGAGATAGATGTGGGGCAGTGATAAATCTTGGCTGGTGACCAACAGGGGAGTTTGGCGAGCAAAAAATCAAATTCATTGAAGTATAGTACAGTGCTTGTGGAGGAATAAAAAAATATCTGCGACTGATCACTGTTGGTCACTCTTGTTCGACACAGCCCTATCGGAGACTGTACTGTATTCAAGAGCCGGTACTCGAGATTCTCGGGTTTAGTGCGGTGCCAAATGCTAATTGCCATCAGTTACACAGCCAGCTCTGGGGGAAGAAAAATTATTTGGAATCGAGTGCCTTGCGCTAGTGCTAGTGTGTTTACAAGTATCGTGAAGCGAGGAAACAAGTAGCCAATGAAATTTAGTGTTCTATGAGGATCGGTCTTGATGCGTGGCATGTTATCGGAACCCTTGCCGCACGGTACGCGAGTACTCGAGTATCGCGACAGCTTAGGAGGGGAGTGTTAGGTGAGAGAAGATACCTAGACTCGCACTGCCCTTTCTCTATGCTGTGCGGGAACAAATGTTTTTGTAAATTTAAGCCTTGCTTGGCTTAGCCGTTGGATTTTTTTGTTTGATATCTTACTGGTTCGATCGGGTAAGTTTGCCTCGCCACGGAAGGCGGAGTCTCTCAACTCCCATGCCTCTGCCTTGTTACCCTCTTCTGCCAAGACTGTAAAAATTGATAAAATCCAGTCGTCAGCGAAGGAATAAGGTTTTACTGGCACGATAGGCTCAGCCCGCTGGACGCGTTGAATATCATGCACAAGCATTTGCAATGTCGCGCCCCAGGAAACAAACCTATCGGAGTCCGACAGGTTGGTAGTCTGGCGGTGAGTTTCAAGATATTATATCCGAGCGTTTCGTTTAGTGTGAAAGCCTTCAGCTGCCATATCGTGCTTAAATAAACCCCGATGGTTCTGGAGGCGAGCTGAGTTTTATTCTGTAAGTTGTCAACCTTGCGATTGGAAGACGATTGGCACTGGAATTCTCCTTCATCACCTTTGCCCAAACCTGCTTGAAACAATCGCCTTCCACTCCTTGTTACCCCCCCTCTTGATCTACGAAAAGCACCACTTTCACCGCCACCGCCCCCAATAGCAACAAAAATAGCGATATGCAACGCAAGATGGGTTCTGCAGCAGACCAAAAGTCGCCCGTTACCATAAACCAAAACGTTGGTAATGTGAAGGATAGTTATAATGTGTGGAATACCTACGAGATCTCGATGTCGGACGAGAAGCGCCAGATTCTTGAGTGGTTGTCTCCTATGGCACCTCGCGAAAGGCACCGGGCGGTACGTGATGGTCGGGTGGATGGGGTAGGAAGCTGGCTCTTTGAAACTAGCGAGTTTGAGAAATGGCATACCGGCGAGGGCCGGGCGGTTAACCCTATGCTATTCTGTTATGGTGATCCGGGAGTAGGGAAGACGTATCTGAGGTGTGTAAAGGTATCTGTGTTGGAATACCGGTGTCGTACAAAGCTAACCCGAGTGCGGGAACGAAAGCTCTCTTGTAATAGATACATTGTGCGATACATTCGAGGGGAAAGGTGTGGCCGTGGCTTGTGTCTACTGTGACTTCCACGCCCATAAATCACAATCAGCGACTACGGTATTAGCAGCTCTCTTGAAGCAACTAGTTGCGGCGATGGAACCAATCCCGGGGGAGATAAAAGAAGCCTTTAAACGAGCGCAGGGGAAGCTTGACGGTCGGACACTCCGGCTCGCGGAAATCCAGGCGATGCTCATCAAGTCCGTCGCGACTTTGCAACAGGCATTCATTTGTATTGACGCTTTAGATGAGTTTCCCGCAAAGCATCGACCCGAGCTTTGGGAGTCTTTACAGTACATTTCCCGGGAGTGTCCAAACATTCGACTATTCATTACCGGAAGGCCACACATTCGAGAAGAAGTGAGGAAATATTTCCCCGGATACCCCGATCTACCCTCTATAAAACCTACTAAGAAAGATATTAATGGATATGTTACTATGAGGCTGAAAAAAGACCCGCAGTCAAATTTAATGGATCCAGAGTTGGAGACCGATATCCTCAAAATAATTCCAGAAAAAGTCTCCGGGGCGTATGTAAACCCTGTCCATTGTGAACCCGAGGTTATTAGCTAACATTGGTTTGTAGATTTCTTCTCGTTTCTCTAATCATGGATGCAATTCTCGAAGATGCGACAATCTATCAGAGAAGACAAACGCTCTACAAGATGACGAACGGCTTTGGCTTAGATGATGCATATAGCAGAACATTGGATCGCATAAGAGAGCAAAATGAGAATCTAGTGAGGCTGGGAATGGAAGCCCTGATGTGGGTTTCATGTTCCGAACGGCCGCTAAAAGCGGCAGAGCTCTGCGATGCATTGGCGGTGGAAGTGGGAACCGGGGACCTCAATGCCCAACGTGCCCCTTCAACACAGGCCTTGCTGAGTTGCACGTTAGGACTTGTCACGATCGATGAGCAATCATCAATAGTTCGTCTCGTTCATTCCACCCTTCAAGAGTATCTTGCTGCGCACGACACCTTGTTTGCTACACCCCACTCAATGATGGCGGAGATATGCCTCACCTATTTAAACTTTCAGTCCGTCTCTGAACTTCCAACTGATCTCCGTTCTATCCCATCAACCATGCCATTTCTCCACCACGCCTCATGTCACTGGGGGTTCCATGCTAGAGGGGGGGTAACTGAAAGTGTGAAACGGCTTGCATTACGCCTTCTTCAAAAAGATGCGAACCACATATCGGCTAGTATCCTCTTGCGTGAGGAGAGTGTTGGCTTCTTGTCTTGGGGAGAGCGTCAAGAGGGCGGGCATCCCGACCTTCGGGGATATACTGGACTGCACTGCATCACATACATGGGGATAGCCGAAATCGCGACTGCAATGGTAGACAAGAAAGTATGGGACTTGAATCAGCATGATTCTAAGGGTGCAACGCCATTAATATGGGCTACAAAATATGGGAATTCCGCGATTGCGGAGCTGCTTCTTGGGCAGGGAGATGTCGATCCTACCTTGCCGGACAAGGAAGGCCTGGCACCACTCGCACATGCTGCGAGGGCAGGAGAGCAGGATGTGGTCAAGCTTCTCCTGCAACGCGGGAGCGTTGATCCGAATTCGGGGGACGCGGGTGGCCGGACGCCACTGTCATATGCTGCTGGATCTGGGCACGAGGGTATAGTGAAGATACTCCTGGAGAGAGGGTTTGTCAATTCGGACTCGTCGGATGAACATGGCCGGACACCACTATCGTATGCTGCCGAATCCGGACATGTGGATATAGTGAAGATACTCCTGGAGCTAAGGGATGTCAATTCGGATTCATTGGATAAGTACGGCCGGACACCACTATCATATGCTACAGGATCTGGGCATCAAGGTGTAGCGGATATCCTGCTGGGGCGAGGAGTTGTCAATGCGGATTCATCAGACGAATTTGGCCGGACACTACTATCTTATGCTGCCGGATCTGGACTTGAGGGCATAGTGAAGATACTGCTAGAGCGAGGGGATGCCAATCCGGATTCGTCGGATATGCACGGCGCGACACCACTATCGTATGCTGCCGCATCCGGACATGAGGGAGTAGCGAATATCCTGCTTGGGCGAGGAGATGTCAATCCGGATTCCTCGGATAAATACGGCCGGACGCCACTATCATATGCTGCTAGATCAGGGCATGAGGGTATAGTGAAGGCACTCGTGGAACGAGGGTTTGTCAACCCGGATTCGTCAGATAAATACGGCCGGACACCACTATCATATGCTGCAAGATCAGGACATGCTGGTGTAGTGAAGATACTCCTGGAGCGAGCGGATGTTGATCCGGATCCGCCGGACGAAGACGGCCAGACGCCACTCTCACAGGCTGCTATGTTTGGATATGAGAGTGTTGTTAAGATACTACTGCAGAGAGTGGATGTCAATCCCAATTCTTCAGATAGACATGGCCGGACACCGCTCGACTACGCCCAACTGCTTAAGCATACTGGTGTGATAAAATCGTTATCGGGACCAAGGGCTTTTATCCACAATACGCCACAAGCCAGCTGCCTAGTGCCGGAAGTCTCTCGCCCTTCCCCGAGTGCCCAAGAGGAAGTAGAGTCCAGTCCTATATCACAACAAGGAGCCACTATTCCCGACATAAGACCTGAGATCACTGACGCCATTCCTCTCTCCCCACCCGACCAGTCCCCGTTGAATCAACATGAAGCAAACCGTCCAGCACCCGCTCGATTACCCACCCCCAAGTCCCGTGGTGCCCCTAATTCTACCATCCCAATGCGTTCAAGGCCCCTGAAACGTTGTCTTACAGCGATCCGCCGGTTTTTGCGCAGCGTCCGACGCAAGTTTTTCACTCCCTCCTAACTCCTTCTACAACATCCATCATGCCTATTGAAGTCTATATCGGGTTTTTCATAGCACCCGCCACATACATGGACACCTCCGGAGCCCGCCCCAAAAATCCTTATCCCTTCGGGAGTAGCATCCACAGGAACTCCCAGAAAGTGCTTCCCGGCCTGTACTGTATCTATTTTCCCCATGCGCTATTCGAGCAAGATCCGAAGTCCCAATTGTTATTCGGACAGGAATACACGCCGAGGATGCCGGTAACACCCTACTAGTCATACCATATACTGTTCCTCCACCATTTCTCTTCTCTTTTCTTAAGCCATCCTTCACATTCGAGGGGATGCCTGGCTGAGTAAGCTGCCTTCTGTTTTCATGTAATATTTTCTTTTCCTTTTATTCTCCCTCTACCCATTGAACTCGTTCTAGGGCAGGAGTCTGTAGGTGGGGATATATCGCAAAGCTGGTGTTTAGAATGGATGTGAGTCGGTTGAGCTACTGGAGATCGACTACGGTTTTTTTCTTTTCTTTTCCCCTTCCCGAGAGAGCGTTCTTGCGAGTATAGCTCAGATTCAGGGCATCTTGTCTCGCCATTCGTATAGAATTCCCAGATTTAATCTGTATCCATTTCAATTTGATAGATATATAGAACCATGCCCCGTCTCCCGAACTCTTGTATGCATGATATATTGGTAATAGAAATTCACATAAACTATACTATATACAGGGCCCCGAATTGTCCGACCGGTGATGTCTTGGAGGCAGCACCGTTTGGTCATTCCTGGTTGATGTCAATGGCTAAGCCTAGCTAGGTTAAGTAGTCCGGTCTGGTCATGACCAGGCCCAGACCAGTCTGTCTGAAACGATTCCATATGCAAGGCTATGTTATGTGAGGGACAAAGATCGGTAAAGGTGCTCCCCCGGGCCTGAGCAGGGCAAATGGAGCCATGATCGCAAGCAATATAGGAAATTTAATGATATTCTGGAAGCGGTAAGAGTGTAGAGCAGAGTGAGTATCTAGTGAGTGATGAAAATAATGCGTTCCAAGAGAATCTTTACTTATAACAAATGAAACAGACAAGGATGGGGTTCAACGAACAGGGGGCTAAGCCGAGACAACAGGAGAAGTGAGTTAGTTAGCAACAATTTTGTTCAGCTAACCCCAAGGTTCGCTGACCCCCGCCTATGTCAGATGATAAATGGAAATTTTGATTTTAATAATCAGTTCAAGATATTATCTCTTAGACTGCTGAAACGGTGGAAAATTTTCTGCCACCCGTCTCAGTGTCTGAGACAGAGATTACTAAGATGCTTTCTCAGTATTCTCTAGTGATGATGTGCGTAAGTACAATCATGTTGCTAATATTGGCTACGGTCTGGGGCTTGCACACCTGCGAATTTCTAGTAATTAACAAAAGTTGCTTATTAACCTGTGTCTCAGATACTCAGAGGGGTGGCAGAAAATTTTCCACCGTTTCAGCAGTCTAAGAGATAGGAGATGGAGACTAGGCAACTGCCATCCCTGCAGGAACGTGACAACCTGTGACAACCTGCCAAGCCAAGATCATAAAGCGCTCTCGATTCTGTCTAAGTTATTCGCAAATTAGCGACAAAATTGAAAGTTGGAAAAGCCAAATTTCATCTATAATAGTACCTTGCGCGGATAAAACCAACTGGTTCTGGAAGCCGAGTTTCGTTCCGACATGTGTCCACCTTGCGATTAGAAGACGATCAGCTCTTAAATTCTCTCTCGTACTCACAATTGCCTAGCGTTTGTAAAATAGACTTCTTGGGTACACAAGCCAAGGGCTGGACTAACCCTCAGGGTTTTGGTCGTATGGAGGAAAGCTAATTTTCCTGCTTCCTAACAATCTGGCTTATAAATGTATACCGTAAAAATTCGAAAAAGTAGGTATGCAGGTGCAAGGATTACCGCACTCCGATTGGCCAGCACAAATAAGTCCTAACCTACGATTGGCCACAATCCTTGCACCTGCACACTGACTTTTCGAATTTTTACGCTATCTCTACCGCACGAGATACTCTAATACCAGCCCGCTTGATATATATTAGGCAATAAGAACTGTAGACGCACCTCGCTGTGACGGATGGTCAAAATTCAAAGAATCCGACCGGGACAAGTGCATTATCCTAGACCGTAGACTAGGTTTTGGTGTAAAACAAGTTGGGAATTCAGAGAATTCTCTCGGGGGGAGCCGGGCGCGACTGTAAGGTGGAGTACCCGAGCAGTGTAGGTGGGTAGTAGGATTAAAAGAACGATGAACACTGCTTTTTAGATTTGGCAATGCGCTAGTCAGATTCCGTTGAAGCGGCTGACAGTATTTAGAGATGTTGCCTAGCAACTGGAAAAAATATCATTTTCTTCGCTGATGTCCGTAGTGCCTGGGTGGGACAGAGACATTTCAATGCAAGCGAGAGGAGGGTGGCCACTGCAACTCCCTCGGTTGATTTGTGGGCGGTTTTTCGTCTTGGCAAGGGAGTAATTGGATACAGGGATACGGGGAGCTGCACTGCCCACGGGTGGCTGGCAGGAGGGGGTGCCCCTTTTTTGGGTAGCAATCCACCAAGAAAAATCAACATCACTTTTCCTTCTGGAGACTCACTCGGTGCTTGAAAAACCATAACCTTTCGTCTCCTCTCTCAGCTTTCCCCATACCTGCCTCAAAAAAGTTCCCTCCTACTTCCCACTACCCCCCCACTACCCCCCCATCTTAAACTACGAAAGACACAATCTCCTCCACCACCGCGACTAAGAGCAACAAGAAGCGATAGAATAGGAAAGATGGGCTCCTCGGCATACCAAAACCCGACCATCAGTATAAACCAAAACGTGGGAAATGTCACCGAAAGTTATAATAATGTGTACAATAATTGCGCGATATCGGATGAGAAGCGCCAGATTTTGGAGTGGTTGTCCCGCATGGCACCTCGGGACAGGCATCAGGCTGTGCGTGAGGGCCGGATGAATGGAGTAGGGAACTGGCTTCTTGGAACGAGCGAGTTCGAGAAATGGCATGTGAGCGAGGACCAGGCTGTCGATCCTGTGCTATTCTGTTACGGTGATCCAGGAGTGGGGAAGACGTATCTGAGGTGTGTAAAAGTATCTCTGTTGAAATAACTGCACCGCACGAAACTCACTTAAGCACGAAACCGAAAGCTCTCTTGTAATAGATACACTGTGCAATGCGTTCGATGGGGAAAATGTAGTTGTGGCCTGCATCTACTGCGACTTCTATGAGCATAAGGAGCAATCCGCGACCGGTGTGTTAGCAGCTCTCTTGAAGCAACTTGTGGCAGGGGTACAAACAATCCCGGAAGAAATAACGAAGGCCTTTGAGCGAGCGAACAGAAAGGTCGATGGTCTGGCATTACTGCTCCCAGAAATCTACAAGATGTTCATCAAGTCTACTTCATCATTGCGACGGGGATTCATCTGCATTGACGCTTTAGATGAGTTTCCCACAAAACATCGACCTGAACTTTGGGACTCTTTACAGCGAATTGTCCGGACGTGTCCAAACATTCGACTATTTATTACCGGAAGGCCACACATTCGTGAAGAAGTGAAGAAATATTTCCCTGGATATCCCGATCTATCACCCATAACCCCCACTGAGGAGGAGATTCGAGGATATGTTGCTATGAGGCTGAAAAAGGACCCGGAGTCGGATGCAATGGATCCGCAGCTGGAGGCCGATATTCTTAGAATTATTCCGGACAAAATCTCGGGAACGTATGCGAAATTCGTCTATGGTTAACTCGAGGTTATTGGCTAACATTGGCCCCTAGATTTCTTCTCGTTTCCCTAATTATGGACGCAATTCTCGAAGATGCGACAATTCATCAGAGAAGACAAACGCTCCACAAGATGACCAACGGTTTTGGTTTAGATGATGCTTATAGCACGACATTGGATCGCATAAGGGGTCAGAGAGGGAATCGAGTGAAGCTTGGAATGGAATCACTGATGTGGATTTCATGCTCCGCACACCCACTAAAAGCAGAAGAGCTCCGCCATGCATTGGCGGTGGAAGTAGGAACAACAGACCTCAATATCAACAATGCCCCCTCAATACGGACCTTGTTGAGTTGCACATTAGGACTTGTCACAATTGATGAGCAATCATCAATAGTCCGTCTCGTGCATTTTACGCTGCAAGAGTATCTTGCAGCACATGGCAACTTGTTCGCCACACCGCATTCCATGATGTCTGAGATATGCCTCACCTATTTAAAATTTCAGTCCGTCTGTGAACTTTCAACTGCCTCCGGTTCTATACCATCAACAATGCCATTTCTCCACTATTCCTCATGTTACTGGGGATTCCATGCCAGGAAGGATGTAACAGAACACGTCAAGCTGCTAGCACTACAACATCTTCAACGGGATGCGAACCACATATCAGCTCACATCCTCCTTAGCGAGAGGGCGGTTGACTTCTTGTCCTGGAACGATCGTTACTATGGTAGGCATCCCGACCTTCAGGGGTATACTGGACTACACTGCATCGCATATATGGGGATTGCCGAAATCGCAGTTGCAATGGTTGACATGAAAGTCTGGGACTTGAATCAGCGTGACTCAAAGGGCGCGACGCCATTGTTGTGGGCTGCGAAATACGGGAATTCCGCGCTTGCGAAGCAGCTCCTTGACCAAGGAGATGTCGATCCCACTTTATCGGACGAGCGGCGCATGACACCACTCACACATGCTGCGAAAGTTGGACATCTGGCAGTGGTCAAGCTACTTCTGCAGCGCGGGGATGTCAACCCTGATTCGAGGGACCGGTATCGCCAGACCCCACTATCATATGCTGCAGAATCCGGGCATGAGGATATAGTGAAGATACTCCTCGAGCGGGGGGATGTCAATCCCGATTCGTATGATCGAATTGGTCTGACACCGCTATCACTTGCTGCCGAATCTGGACATGTGGGCATAGTGAAGATGCTCTTGGAGCGAGATGTGAATCCGAACTCGAAGTGTAAAGGTGGCCTGACACCACTATTTCACGCTGCCAAATCTGGACACGAGAGCGTAGTGAAGATACTTCTGGAGCGTCTGGATCTCAACCCCAATCTGTCGAATTGGGGACGACAGACACCGCTATCAGTTGCTGCCGAATATGGACATGAAGGCGTAGTGAAGCTGCTCTTGGAGAGAGGGGATATCAATCCCGATTTGTCGGGTGGAGATGGCCGAACACCACTATCTATCGCTGCTAGATACGGACAAGAAAGGGTAGTAAAGATACTGCTGGAGCGACGAGATGTCAATCCCGATTCGCCGGATCGAGATGGCCGGACACCGCTGTCATTTGCTGCCGAATCTGGACATGAGGGCATATTAAATACACTCTTGGGGAGAGGGGATGTCAACCCCGACTCGTCCGATGCAAGTGGCCAGAAACCTGCCGACTACGCACAGCGGTTTGGGCATTCTGGTGTGATGAGCTTATTATCTGAACATAGGCCTACTGTCCGTAAACCACCACAACCCAGCGCGCCAACACTGGAAATCCCTAGCCCCACCCCAATTGGTCAAGAGGAAGTGGAGCCCGGTCCTGTGTCGCAGCAAGGAGACATTATCCCTAACATCAATCTCGAGGTCACCGAAGTCACCCCCCTCTCTCCACCCGCCCAGCTCCCACTGAGTCAACTCAATGCACCCCCTCCAGCCTCGGTTCTAGTGCCCATCCTCACATCCCACGCTGCCACCAATTCTGCTATCATAAAACCCTCCCGGCCTAAAAAGCATTCTATCACAGCGATCCGCAAGCTTTTGCACCGTATTAAGCGCAAACTTTTCCCTTCTTCCTCCTAACACCTCCGAGAATACCTATTACCCCCATTAAATACTATCTTGCATTCAACACTATCAGGTTATGCGCAGCGAATAGAAGTTCCAGTGGCCAAACAAAAGAGAACTTTTATTTGTACGAACAATCTTCGATCAGTTTCTTCCGCATAGTGGCCATTTCCTACTTCTCAGCCGAATTCCATCCGAGGTGAAAACACAAGCACCGAGGATGTGGTTAACCGGGTTGCTGAATACTGAGTGCATAACCGCGGATGCCATGGTTGTTCGGCTAGGATGATAGTTCGTGTTTCATTGTCGATGAGTGGGGGTTCGTTGCTGTCGCACTAGATATGCAGGGTTGATGTCGGAGATCGGTATGAAGCTAATAGTCGTGAGACATCTTTCGAAGACATAGTGTGTAACAGGTCCGAGAAATAAGGTTCCCAATCCAACGCGCATAGGAATATATGCAAATGGTGAGCAGTCCAGAACGATCCACGTTCAAAATCTTGGGCTTGCGAGGCAATTGCTACATCTCTATCCATATCTGATCAACTCACGCCTTCACACCTCCACCACCTCAAGGATGACAACGGCATCCTCGCCTCGAAATCGCTGTCTAGCCTTGAATGTATCCATTTCCCCACGCGCTATTCGACCAAGATCCCAAGTCCGAATTGTCGTTCGAACAGGAATACACGCCATGGATATTTTGTGCAAGTAGCATCCTATTCATCATACCACTTCTTGTTTCTCTGCCATTTCTTCTCTCTTGTCCTATCTTGTATCCGTTTCTTCAAGATGATGTCCGGCACAGTCAGTTACCCCACGGTTCTGTGAATGATGGTGTTTTTTTTTCTTCCAGCTTCCTTCTATTTTCCCTCCCCCCTATTGCGCTTAATTTAGAGCCGGCTGTAGGTGGTGATATATTGCATGGTTGGTGTTTGGGATGGTGGTGAGTTGGTTTGCGTCCGGTGTGTTCGACAATGTTTGATATTTTTTTTTCGAAAGGGTGTTCTCGCTATTATAGCTTAGGCTCAGGGATTTTTGTTCTATTATTTGTATATTACCAATATTACATTTTAATCTATTTACAGCACCGCGCTCCCACTTCTGAACTTCAACATGCATGATATATTGTTGATAGAAATTCACATAATCTATTCTATAAACCTCTTGGTGATCGACAGTGATCCCACACGGCCAGCTCGGCCACGGATTTAAGAAGCCTGGGTCAGTCAGATTGAAACTAGAGATGGGAGCCACCCGTGGCCGCCAAAGCGCGTAGCGCCTAGGCAACCACCTGTGCAGTACAGTACGCAGAGCGCTCGTAGAGACATGGTCATTTTAGGTCTCGTATGCTTGTGGTGTTAGTCTCACACAAACTTCCCAATCTTACCAGCCTCCTGCATGTACAACACTGTGATATGCTACACTGATATGGTTGGGAATAAATTAAGAACCGAAACCTAGCATAATAGTTGATATATTCAGTGTCCCCAACAGTCTTTTGGGGGTTTTGCACTTTATTGGCGAAACGATTCACAACGAGTGACGAATGGTGAAGAGAAAACAAAAAACACCAAGGAACTCACACCTAAATGATCGCACTCAGGAGCGGGGAGAAACTCTTCACCAACTAAACAACAACAGTCTCTCGCTCAACGACTCCACGATGCTCTGTGCTCTATGCTCTATCTAACTAAGGGCCATCAAAAGAGTATATTTCGATCACGAACACATCATATCCATCCATGAGGAGCCACACTACTCCATGTGTGTCTCTCCTTCCCCCGTAAGAACTCCCGGCTTACTGAAAGGAAAACAAACACTTTTCCCACCTCCGGGCTTCGAGCCCTTTCATGTTGGCCTTACCGTGCTTCCGCTTTTCTCCCGGCTTTTCTCCCGCCTTTCCCGAAAGATGCGCGATCCCAAAACTATCGCGCATTCCTGAATTGGCAATGCTTTCCCGAACGTATAAATCAAACGCTCAATGCCGGAGCCATATGCCCGGATCCTCAGCGCATATCCGAAGCCACTCCCGGAGGCTGTCTAAACAAAGGAGGTATCGCGAGTATGGCGAGCAGCACCACCCCCAGCACAGTCTGGGGTCTTACAGGGCCCTGCGGCTTGACTGCTGAAAGCGCCGGACTGAACTGGACTGCCTCTAGGAGTCTAGAACCGACCCCGGGCTGCGGAACCCCCGGGCTGTAGTAACTAGCAGGGAAAGCGTGTCCCTTTGGGGGGAAGCGGTGCTTTTGGGGGGGCAGGGGTGGGATTGCAGGCGATGCCAGGGGGCTGCCGAGTGAGACGTGAAATAGCTGGGGACAAATGGATACCGGATGAGTGATTTTTCATGACTTCAGCTTACCCATCCCTACTCCGAAACCTGGGGAAACTAATGGGATGAATGACCCAGGTAGGAATGTTAGCATATAGTAGGGGTCGCGAGATGCTGCTCGTCGAACTCGTGCTATTATTTCATCGTCCGCTCCGCCTCCGGGGATGCGCTCAGGCTTCGAGAGTGTGCTTGGTACCTCCGCCCGAAGGAAAGCGGAAGAGCCGAAAGTGTCAGTGAAAGAGTGGTATGTCTTCAGGCTACCACAAGTGTGAGTCTTTGACTTTGCTTTGTCAACACAGGGGTACGGTAAGGGGGAGGGGAGACATAGGCGGGCGAGAGTGGATATGTGTGGTGATCAATTAAAGGATTGGAGGACGACTTAGTTATGATCTATCATATATAGACTACCGTATTGTGCTTGGACAAAACTTACCGAACACAAGAGATCCACTGCAACCAAATACTCCCCAACCCTCAGGAATTCAACCCCGCCTAAGGAAATTCCTCTAGCTTGGCCGGAACCGGACCGCCAGGTTAACCTCTTTTTTTTTAAGATACTAGATCACCTATTCTCTCTGGTTAACCCAAATGGTAATTTTCACGGTTATTTTGGCTATCAGCGTGCTAGGGTTAGCGACACGGTGTTGTCGTAACTTAATATTTTCTTTCTTCGCTAATATTCGGTTAATTTTGTCCACGCACACAACACTCATATCTTTATTGAAGGTTGCGCAATAGCGAAGAGAAGACGAGAATAAGCGAACTTCACCACTCATCCATGGTCGTGCGCTAGCGATCCTGTTTTCTGTTGTGTTAACTCTTGGCGTCTCGTTTCGTTGTCGCTGTCGATCTGTTAATCCGTTTTATGCCTTTTGTTGAGGAATGAGTGTCAATAGGGGGATTTAGCTGGTTCGGCAAAGGAGGCCTAGGTTTTAGGTGAACAAAGGGGATTTAACTGGTTAGGCAAGAGGGCCATTAGGGTAACGGGAGTGGGATAGTGCACCAGTCTGTGAAAGATTTAACAATACCGTAGCCCATTTACGTCATCTGGGCTACAACCGCCCGGTTATCTATCATGTGTGAAATTTTAAAATCACATTATTCTCAATTATTCTCCAAACAAAAGATTTCATCCTCTCTTTTTCCCTTCTACAAGTGTCAAAACTACATCCTTTTTTGCCAATTCTGCTTCAATAAATAGCCTAGGTATTTGCCTTCAAATTACACCTCAGGCCATCACAGGACCATCCATAAATTTGTGAGAAGCATTTAAAGACAAGACAGCTTCTAGGAGGGTAAATACCCGCCTGGGGGTGACAGAAAATTCTTCGGGTATTCCCAATAAACTCTTTGCAGAGTTTGCCCTGCCCAGCGACCAATGCGCCGAACCAGCTAAATCCCCCTATTGGGTTTGTGTGCTGGATCCCTCTGCTCGGGTATCTGAATGCGGGCGTGAGACGTGGGTGGCTAGCGCAGCTGCCGCATTATACTGGAATAGGGCAGCATCAGCAAGTTTAGGCAATTTGGTTGGCTGAGCCTCGGTCTGGATTTAAATAGTGGCTATTACAAGTACGAGTACTTGTGTGGATGGCTCGCTCTGGCGTGGAATACGATAAATAAACCCCCGCACTTCTAAACAGCCCTGTTCAGGACCTTTTAGGTTAACGGAAAATAGCTTGTTTTCCTGCCACCTATGTCCCCTTTCGCAAACTCACTACTCTCATTCACCGATCGTGACAATTTTGTATGCCTTTGGGACGAGACATATCGGCGGTGGTCTGACTGGCTGGAGACAGCTAATGATCTAGTAGTAGGCCTCGAGAAGTTTTATCTGAGGCTTTTCGTTTGGTGCGCGAGCATCAGTTGCATGCATTACTTTGCATGAATCAGCCCCCGGCGGTAGCAGAACCGAGCTAGGTTTCCTTTAGCCATGTGTCCACCGTGCGATTGGAAGACGATCGGCATTTGAATTTTCTCTTGTGCTCGTGATTGCCTGACGCTTGTAAAATGGACTGCTTGGGCACATAAGCTAGGGGCTGGTCTCACACTCAAGATTTTGATGGCATGAAAGAATGCAAATATTCGTCCTTCCTACGAGTAGCAATGCAATTTATAAATGATATCTCTTCACAGCATGAGATACTCTAATACCAGTGTGTTTGATCCAAATTAGGCAATAACAAGTGCAGTCGCACCCGGCTGTCAAGGATGGTCAAAATTAAAAGAATCTAGCAGGGATAAGTGGATTGTCTGAGCAGGGGAGGTTTTGGTGTAAAAAAAGGTCGGAATTGAGATAATTCCATCCGGCGCAGCAGGGAATCCTGTAGCGAGGGGTCCGTGACAACCTGGTGCAACTGTACTAGGGTATGGACGAAAAAATCGGAAAAAAGGATCAGCAAGATTATCTGGGGAGTGAAGCAACGAGGAAAGCACTTTGGAAAGAAATCGGGCTTGGCCGACATCAGAAAGCCGGATGATGAT
>Ga0307513_10001638_pt1 | contig 32040 bp, 34 predicted proteins | sample 15_EM_MG_FD_202174 | JGI IMG/M metagenome (GOLD analysis project Ga0307513, IMG submission 202174) | Populus trichocarpa ectomycorrhiza microbial communities from riparian zone in the Pacific Northwest, United States - 15_EM | ecosystem: Host-associated > Plants > Roots > Unclassified | place... | reverse complement strand
TGACCCTGAAATCCAACCAAGTAAATCCCAAATAATGTGCATGAAAACAAAAGGGTGTGGAGCGATTATTAGAAATATCATGACCAAGAATGGTGCATAAGAGATGCATAAACAACCGTAAAATCCTGAACACCTGATTGGAAAGCACATGTTAAATCCCGAGATATTATCCTGAAATAAACAATAAAACACCATAATATATATCTTAGCTGTAGTAATGTAAGCTGTGGACAGGTGGAGCCGAAACACAAACTAAGTAGAAGAATACACCATAGTGTGTTGAATATACATAGGAAATATACAAAGAATTTCAACATTATTATCTACATGGGAGTTTTTCCATCAGCTCAGGTGTCAGACTACTGGAGACATGACAGCAATGATCCTTTCCACCGCATAGGTCTTTATATATCTCAGAACCGTTTCGAGCAACTCAAACGCTACTTTCACATCTCTCCACCGTATGAATCTCTTCCTAGGTCACAATGGTACCAAAAGTTCCAGCCTCTAGCATCAATTCTGTCTGCCTGCTTTCAGGCTTATCTCATGCCAGCCACTGATGTTGCTGTGGACGAAATGATGATTCGCTTTACCGGGTGTTCAACTCACACTACACAGATTCGTGGAAATCCAATTCCGAGAGGGTATAAGGTGCTAGCACTTTGTGACCATAGATACACTTATGCATTTCTATTTACCAGCAATACCGAGTCTTTTGCAGAACTTAACTCTGGTCTCTAGTCTGGCCCTCTCTGGTTAAGTCCTACCTCAAGAGCGATTTATCAACTGGCTACCTCTTTTCCCTCTGATCAATTCAGCTTCACCATTTATATGGACAACTATTTTAGAAATATTCCCCTCCTCACAGCTCTAAGAGAGAGAAGAATCAGCGCATGTGGTATAGTAAGGTCCACCTCAGCGGAATATCCAGCAGTTTTTAAGTTTGGAAAAAACAAAAAACCTACCTTCCCATTGAATACAATTTCTGGAGTTGTTTGCCGAGAAGTCTTTGTTTGCATCTGGGAGGACAATAACCTTGTTCAGTTTATGAGCACTGTGCATCAGATCACAAATGAACCATCAAATTATCCTCTAAAAAAACGCCGACGTCCTTGTGTCACTGCTGCCAACCGTCATAATGTGGAAGCTTTCTTTGGCGATCAAGCAATAGGTACATATATTTTCCACTCCTATCAAAGTACTTAGCTTAGTATTCATATTCTAGTCTCTATGCCAACCCCGAAATTGGCCATTGATTACAACAATAAAATGAATTCCGTTGATATTGCAGACCAATAACGAAGCTATTATTCCAGACTGTTGGAAGTTGCTCGTGTCTGGATGCCAGTCTTTTTCTGGCTACTAGATACAACGGTCATCAATGCGTGGACATTAGCGAAGTACTCCGCACTCCGATCTCCTACCGGCACTCCAAGCGTTCTCCAAAACCAGCGAAACTTTCGAATTCAGCTTGCACACAGCCTTACAGCAAGTGGCTACCTGTCCCTAAATCCTGCCCGTGCGACTCAGCTTACCGAGCTTGTTACATCCTTACCTACCACGCGAGCAAATGGCCGGCACTGTCCTGGAGCAACTCCAGCAGGAAACAATTGCCTCAGCAGGCGGTATGGTTAGTTTCCCTTACTACTGATGCACCAAGTGTATATTTTCCTGTTCCGCGACCGTACCTATTTCCAAAAGGTTACATCTAGTTTAGTTGTATTAATAGAATTAATATTTTAGGATCTGTTACGAAGAATACTGCCCTACCAGTTACACGAAAGTGTCCTAGAACTCATCGATTAATTCATGATCCGAAGAAGAAGCAATTTCGCTGCTTTTTCTGCCCTTGGATTCGCCAAAGGGGCGAAGTGTTTTGCAATACCGCCCACGAAGCCTGAAGTTCCCGCCATAAAAAAAGTGACTTTACTGCTTTTATTTGTTCCTTTTGCTCTGTTCCACTTTGTGCAGAGGCTTGCTTTAATTTGTTTCATGAGTTCTAGGAGTTTGGATTCTATCACATCTTTTTCCTTTCGTCAACTTGTTTTTAATTTTCTTACTTGCACGGCCAAGCTGTAGTCTTTTATTTTTTATTTTATTTTTTATATTTTTTATCATGTATTCATTGTTAAGGTACAAGAACTCGCATGCATCATGAGATATGGCGTAAAGAAAACCTTAATTCCAACAACCGCCCGCTTCACCTCGTCATGGGAAAAATCAAACACCCCGAATCCATAGGAAAAATCCCCCTCACCTAGCACCTAAGACAATAATACCTCAGACAGGTAAGGAAATAATTCATAGAGACGTACAGGAGAGAGACCCAAACCCTTCAGCAGGCTCCCCTAAAACAAAAGAAAGGATTGGCTCACGAAGGCCCGATAGGGCCCGGGGGGGAGGATGTGTGATCGCCATTACGAGAGAAAACCACTGGACTTGTGGGCCGACATTGTAACCATAAGCGTACGGTCGGGCCGGTAATTACATCGATCCAAGGCATTGGACACCAGGCAGGGAGATAGTGCAATACCACGACTGGGCGTAACCGAGGAGTGGACGAACGATCGGGGAGGATGCGGAGGCAGTAAGGTGCCAGCTGCTGTAGCAGTAACGGTGCAAGTGGACGGAACCGGGAGGTGGGAGAAGGAAGGATCGCAAACAGGCTAGCCACAACCGACAAACGGGCCATAGCAAGGGCTTTTGGGACGACGACAAAACCAAGGCGAGACCGAGATGTTACTAACCGAGGCTTTCCCCATCAGAGGTACAAGCCCAGCAAGCCGAGGCCTACTTCGACCGAGAGTCCAACACCATAACGCCGACCGTGAACGAAGCGAGAAGCTTTCCGACCATGCAAAATGCTAAGCGAGGTGCAAAGCAAGTGCGGGGTAAGGGGGAGAACTGAACATCATGAGCAAGTCAACGACGAACGAGAACGAGAACCCCAAGGAGGGGAGGTCGACAGGCCTCAGAAGAGGAGGGAAGGTGGCTTAACATCAACCCCTAGGCAGTAGCCATCGTGGGAGAAGAGAGGTGGGTGGGGGAAAGTGACGATGATTTCTCGTGGTGTTGAGATTTCAATCGCCGGAGGTGGAGAGGAGATGGTTCGTGTGGCCAAGCTGTAGTTAGACTCGGACACTTTATATGAAAATTGCCATTCTAAGTCTCCTGCTTCAACCTCTTGTTCTTGTAGATGTACCTCATTGAGAGCAAATTTAATTCTCAAATATTCTCCTTCACCCCGTACTAACAAGTCCTGAACATGAGTGTGGTAGATCATTTCTTTCTTTAGAATTGCCCTTTGCCTAGTGCCATACTAGACTCGGGCGCTGACTTTTAGTTCAAACCACCAAATCAAACGAATGGATATGCGGTCCCTCAAGGCCCCCGTCACTAAACTTCGGGTTAAAGAGAAAACTGTGAAAATGCTGCTGGCCCTCTAATGATTCTGTGACATCATTAAAGTCTGAATTCAAGAGTGTGCTCGTGCTTGGGTTTTCCCCACACCCCAAGCTCGGGCGACAACTCCAAGTCTTGGCAAGCGAGAGCAACACATGATGTTTGGATAATAATCGATGGCTTCGCAAATGGATGCTGGGAACAGCTTTGAACGGTAGCACCGGTAGGTTATTGGTTGCGGAAATTTCTGTTTCTTTGGAACACGTGAAAGAAAAAGAGGGCATGAGCAGACGCGGTTATACATCAGGTTGTGGTAGGGGAATGTGAATCTCATGAGAAGTTCTGTGGGGATCAGTGGCCGGGCGTTTGTGTAACTGGTTTCGTGTCCAGTGATTGGAAACAGAGTTTTCAGCTATGATAGGAAAAAGGCTTTATCTACCCCGCTTTCCCCAAGTTCAAGTAATTACGCTCGACAAAATCCAAGTTAACCAACACCTTCCTCTCAACATTCACAACGGCGAAAATTGAAAAATGTCACAAGAATTCAGGAAAAGCGATAACTCTCCCGGCAGTGCCGATAACTCTTTTAACACCATAGGCTCCTTCAACAAGAACGAGAACTTTTCGAACAATTACGAGAACTGTTCCAACACAAATACGCACAACACAAATACTTACAACACGGGTACTGTTAACTACATCACCGCCGATGATAGATTAGAAATACTGGCATGGCTATCTCCATTGGAGCCACGGGTACGGCATCGAGACATTGCATCCCGGCGGGTCGGCAACATAGGAGAATGGCTGCTGGAGACTGAAGAATTCAAACGCTGGCACAAGGGTATCAGGGAGGATGGATCTTATTGCCAGACATTATTTTGCGATGGAAATCCAGGAGCGGGAAAGAGCTATATCACGTAAGCGAGAGTGTACCATTGCTAGGATTCGAAGAATACTATTACTGATTTTTTGCGATTGTAGTTCACTAGTTATAGATAAGCTCTGCGATGGGGCCGTCGGGGGAGATCCTACCGTTGTGTGTTTTTACTTCGACTTTGCTGCTCGGAATGAGCAGTCACCACTAAATATGCTTGGCTCCCTGGTGAGACAGCACGTTAGCAGGGAGGGGGGGGTTCCAGACGCGATAGCCCAGGATTTTAGAGAGGATAAAGGGGCTATTGGGGGTAGAGGACTCCAAGTTTCGGGAATCTCGAAGATGTTTCAGGCGGTCGCAAACACGAAACGCACATTTATCTGTGTTGACGCACTTGATGAATGTGTGCCGGCGCACCGAATGGCGGTTCTTAGGTCATTAGGCGATATTTTGCAGGGGTCTCCGAATATTCGCTTGTTTATGACTGGGAGACCGCATGTGCGGAGGGAGGTGGAGAGGGAGTTGGGTGGCGCGGCAAAGTTTGTATTTATACGGGCTACGGCAGATGGCGTGCTTACACTTCTGCGCGAGAAACTCAGATGGGACACGATCCCAGATGAGATGAGCAACACATTGGAGGAGGATATAATGAAGAGCATTCCCGCAATAAGTTCGGAAACGTATGTAGCGACGAGGCGAGGGCAAAGCTACCCCAGGTTGATGGCTGACATATTTTGAGCCTAGATTCCTACTTGCCTCACTCCACATCGAGGCAATCCTGCGAGGTACCACTGTTGCTCAGCGGAGAAAAACACTCAAGACAATAAAAGATGGTGCAGGGTTAGAGGGTGTATACAGTGCGACGTTAGAGCGGATAAAAGCTCAGGACGAGGGAAGGGTGAACCTTGCGGTGGCCACTCTGACATGGGTCTGTCATTCGGAGCGGCCATTACATGTGGACGAGCTATGCCAGGCGCTAGCGGTGGAGATAGGGGGAACAGATTTCGATCCGGAAAATGTTCCTTCAATAGGCGGGTTGCTAGACTACTGCCAAGGCCTGATCACAGTCGACGCGGAGGCTTCGACAGTGCGGTTAATCCACTCTACGGTCCAAGAGTACCTTTCTAGACACCCGGGCCTCTTCAGCAAACCTCACTCGATACTTGCAGAAACATGCTTAACCTATCTAAACTCACAACGGGTCAAGAACCTGACAACCCATTCTCATCCAGACCATAACAGCATACCGTTCCTCAAATATGCAGCGAGATATTGGGGAACACATTCGAACAAAGATCTCTCAGACCATACGAAAACGCTTGCTCTGGAGCTCTTGGACAAGTACGAAGACCACATATCCGCTGTATCACTTCTGGGGCAGGTACTGCATCCTAGATATACAGAAGCCATCACTATTTCTCCGCACTTCTCTGGACTACACTGTGCATCGTTCTTCGGGGTTACTGAACTTGTGACTCTATTGATCAATGCTGAAGGTTGCGGAGCCGACCAACACGATTGTTCGGGTAGTACACCACTCGTGTGGGCTGCGAGAAATGGCCATGGAGGGGTAGTCAAACTATTGCTGGAACGGGAAAGTGTCGACCCCAATCTCCCGGATAAGTATTATCATCGAACACCACTTGGATGGGGTGCTGTCAAGGGACACGAAGAGGTGGTCAAATTATTGCTAGAGCGGGAACATGTCGACCCCGATCGCCCGGATATGAATGGTAATGGACCACTTGGGTGCGCCGCTATCGAGGGGCAGGAGGGAGTTGTGAAGATGCTGCTGGAACTGAAAGATGTCAACCCCAATCGGCCTAATAAGTATGATCGAACACCACTCGGATGTGCTGCTGTCAATGGACACGAAGGTGTGGTCAAGTTATTGCTGCAGCGGGAGAATGTCGACCCCAATCTCCCAGATAAGTATGATCGAACACCACTCGGATGGGGTGCTATCAAGGGACACGAAGGAGTGGTCAGGTTATTGCTGGAGCGGGAAAATATCGACCCCAATCGCCCGGATTGGGATGGTAATGGACCACTTGGGTGCGCTGCTATCTGCGGACACGAGGGAGTGGTGACGATACTACTAGAACAGCAAGGTGTGGACCCCAATCGGCTTAATAAGAATGACCGAACACCACTCGGATGCACCGCTATTGAGGGACACGAAGGAGTGGTCAAGTTACTGCTCGAGCGGAAAAATGTCGACCCCAATCATCCAGATGGGAATAATCGAACGCCACTCGGGTTGGCAGCTATGAAGGGACACGAAGGAGTAAGCAGGTTATTGCTAGAGCGGGAAAATGTCGACCCCAATCACCCAGATTTGAATGACCGAACACCACTCGGATGTGCTGCTGTTGAGGGACACGAAGGAGTGGTCAAATTATTCCTGGAGCGGGAAAATGTCGACCCCAATCGCCCAGATGTGAACAATCGAACACCACTCGGATTGGCGGCTATAAAGGGACACGAAGGAGTTGTCAAATTATTGCTGGAGCGGGAGAATGTCGACCCCAATCGCCCAGATGAGAATGACCGAACACCACTCGGATGTGCTGCTGTCAAGGGACACGAGGGTGTGGTCAAGTCATTGCTGGAGCAGGAAAAGGTCGACCCCAATTGGCCGGATAGGGATGGTAATGGACCACTTGGGTGCGCTGCTATCTGCGGACACGAGGGAGTGGTGACGATACTACTAGAACAGCAAGGTGTGGACCCCAATCGGCCTAACAAGAATGATCGAACACCACTCGGATGTGCTGCTGTCAAGGGACACGAAGGAGTGGTCAAGTTATTGCTAGAGCAGGAAAAAGTCGACCCCAATTGGCCGGATGGGGATGGTAATGGACCACTTGGGTGCGCTGCTATTGAAGGACATGTAGGAGTGGTCCAGTTATTGGTGGGGCGGGGAGATGTTGACCCCAATCGGCCTAATAAGAATGATCGAACACCACTCGGATGCGCCGCTGTTGAGGGACACGAAAGGGTGGTCAAGTTACTCCTCGAGCGGGAAAATGTCGACCCCGGTCGCCAGGATGTGGGCGGTCGGACACCACTCGGGTTAGCGGCTATAAACGGACACGAAGGAGTAGTCAGGTTATTGCTAGAGCGAGAAAATGTCGACCCCAATCACCCGGATTTGAACGATCGAACACCACTCGGATGTGCTGCTGTTGAGGGACACGAAGGCGTGGTCAAATTGTTGCTTGAGCGGGAAAACGTCGACCCCAATCGCCCAGATATGAGTGGTAATGGGCCACTTGGGTGCGCTGCTATCGGGGGACACGAGGGAGTTGTGAAGATACTGTTGGAACTGAAAGATGTCGACCCCAATCGGCCGGATGGAGATGGTAATGGACCACTTGGCTGCGCTGCTATCTGCGGACACGAGGGAGTGGTGAAGATACTACTAGAACGGCAAGATGTGGACCCCAATCGGCCTAATAAGGATGACCGAACACCACTCGGATGCGCCGCTATTGAGGGACACAAAGGAGTGGTCAGGTTATTGCTGGAGCGGAAAAATGTCGACCCCAATCATCCAGATGTGAATCATCGAACACCACTCGGATGTGCTGCCATTGAGGGACACGTAGGAGTGGTCCAGTTATTGCTGGGACGGGGGGGTGTTGACCCCAATCGCCCCGATAAGAATGATGTAACACCGCTCGCGTCGGCGGCTATGGAGGGACACCCGGGTGTGGTCAAGATATTGCTAGAACGAGAAGATGTCGACCCCAACCGCCCGAATAATTATGATATAACACCGCTCGGGTATGCTGCTATCCGTGGATATGAAGGAGTGGCTAAGCTTTTGCTCGAGCTGGAAAGCGTCGACCCTAATCACCAAGATAAGAATGATCAAACACCACTCGGGTGGGCTGCTACCCACGGACACGAAGGAGTGGTTGGGTTATTGCTGGAACGGGAAAATGTCGACTCCGTTCACACAGATAAGTATGATCGAACCCCACTCGGGTGGGCTGCTATCCACGGACACGAAGGAGTGGTTGGGTTATTGTTGGCAAGGGGGGATGTCGACCACAGCTGTCTAGACACACAGTGGCACACCGCTCTCTTATCCTGGTAATCAAGGGCGTGGACTCGTGCGGCTACTGCAAGCCCGGAAATTTGCTGCAACCCCCGATGCTGGTGCTAGGAAAGATGGGTCGTGGGACGCGTGGAAGAGTCTCGCTCCTTTTTTTGGGACAAAATAAGCCTAATTCCTTTGTTAATCTTGTTGGAGTTGATGGAAGCGGATAGTTGTTTCATTTGTTATAGACAGAAGGATAGATGGAATGGTTTCTGGTTATGTCTTTCCTTTGTTTAGAGTACGGAGATTTATAGGTAGAAGGGGATTACGCATGAAGGAGAGATTGATAGGTGTGGTAGACGATAGAATGATTGAGAGGGTTTTATTATTCTTATATAGACTTATGGTTGGTTAGTTAGTTTTGGGAAGACGACGAGCGAATGAAGTTTTTGATTCTCCCTAGTACCCTTTTAGTTTTGCCCTAGTCTAGTTCGATCGGTTGACCGTTACGCGCACATTATCCCCGTAATAAATCTATCTTAAAATAATATTATTCCTGTGCGAGAGCAGCGCTAGTAATTTTGGTGGTTTCAACTTGAACGACTTCGATTGCATGACATTAATCAAAGGGTAAGACCTAAGTCGATAGCTGATCGTATAGAGAATGTTAGTAACCTCACCGTTTCCAGGAGGGAGCTTGTTTCCTGTCTTCGGTTCATAATGCATCACCAGGTCGTGCAGAGTTCCGAATGGTCGGCGGAAGACTGGACTGGACTAGCTAGTCCGGTCGAAAGTCAAGTCTGGTCTAATGGTGGAAATTAGACTGACTGGACAGTCAGGATTATCGAAACCGACTCGACCAGGACTGGTCCGACCAGGCCCGCCAAGCAATAGGATCTGCTATTTTTATCACAATATCTTATGTTCAAATAAGGCTTTTCTTAATAAAACTTATTGTTTCCATGGGTTGTACGGTGCAGATAGTGCCTTGCTTTGATTAGGGGTGGTGAAAATATGTTCTCAAGTATCGAACTATTTTTAGTGCATTAAGTGAGTGATATTACATGACCAACTGCCACACGACGGGTATTCGATGCGACTTATCGATCGGGTAATTGCATTTCCACCACATGCTATCCTCTCCAGGATGCTCTATCAACCTGTATTGAGGGCCTGTTGATTTATACCGTGGCAAGCGGCTTTAAAATCCTACTATAGCTATCTATCTATTCCCAGCGAGGGCTGGCCCGGGTGCCACTCCGAGTCTCATGTGATCTTCTATAAAGACTGGTCTGGGACCAGTCCAAACCAGACCGGACCACCCAAGTTAGTCGGGTCTAGTCATCAGCATCAACTAGGACGGGCCAGTCTAGTCCTGCCTCCACCAAGACTTGACCGGTCGGACTATTCGGAACCCTGAGGTCGTGCGTGTGCACGCCTCCAAACCTGAAGTGCATAACGCTATCCGACCTATACGGGGCAGCCGACGAATAATTTCGACCCAACAAAAGCCACCCCCTTACCTGAAGGAATTCAGTCCAATATGAAGAAACCAGATGGCAAGGTATGTGACAGGAACCTTATTGTGGACAAGGGAAGCTAGCATCCAACTGTGCGTGCATTATTTCTCATCGAGTGAGATATTGTGAAGCCGCCGGCTTAGATCCGGGTGATTGGAAGAAGCGTGTAGCCGGTTTTTGGGGCGGCACTTTTGAGTATCGTGGTGTGTGGAAGCTGATGCTGTATGTGTATTTCCACCCGCCCCGGGATGTCATGCTGGCTGTGCCAGCATCAATCTTTGGTTCATGGTAGTCTCGTGTTCTAGTGAAACTGACAAATCTGAAGGTCTGGAGCATAGTTTGGAGTTTGAAGGGGATGTGGGAAGCTAGAACAAGGCACCCGGAATCGGAAGGAAAACTAAGGTCTGTAGCTGGTTGTTCGGTAAAGAGGGACCTGGGTAATCGGGAATGGATCGGTGGGTTTGGGATAAGGACCTTTATTTTAGATTTGTATATTGAACCTTTGAAAGATCAGTACAAGTGATAGCCTAGTATTAGTGGCTTGGGTATATTATGGTGATGCGCAATTTTCTCACTACATCTCACCTCCTAGCAGTTGCCAACGGTCAAGTCCGCCCGTTTTGGAGGTAGGACGGGACGGATTATGGGCCTTATTCCGTTATTTCTTTCGCGCAAGCTCGGGCCCAGCGCCCGGCACCCGGCGATCGAAGACACGGATGGGCTGTATACCCTGACATCCAATACATGGGAAACTCCGACAATTATCCCCCGCCCCTCATGCTCAGCCCCGCCGTCTTTTATTTCATGCGACCACAGCATCTCGTAGTGGCAATCCACTTCATTTATCTATCACTTATAAACTCGGTTGGCGTGAGCACCCCATAGCAGTGGGTGTTTCACCGTGCTATAGGGTTAGGGATATACTGTCCTAGTAATGCTCCTTTGGATTGTGGAGTTCACCTAAACTTATTTTTAATACGGGTAGCAGATAGAGATTGAAGGTTGGTTTTCGAGTAGAAAGAATATACACAAATTAGACCCTGAAGTTCCTCCCCGGGTCGTTTGTGGACCAGATTTCAGAGTACACAAGGGCGGGGGGGGGATCACCAAATATCACTCACCCTACTTCGGTAGCCACCCCCGGAGACACCAAAACCTTTACTCAACCCTAGCGTTGACATCCAATCTCTAGAAAAAAGTTCCTGGGAGGGGCTAGCGCCTCTCTGTGACGGCATACTGTTCGCCTTTTGGATGCTCTGGGCCTCCTAGTTCCCACCTGTCCCTAAGCGGCCAAACAAAACCCATGGTCGGCGAATGCAACGATTTCCACTAATTATCCCCTAGAGGATCGCACTGTTGGAAATGGTCGATTGCTGCTCACCATACTAAAGACCCCGGGCGAAACACCACTTAACCCGTCCCCCCGGCTACGCACCTGGCCCGGCGGCCCCGCACCTATCCTACCTCGATATCGTTCAGACAAAGAACTATCTGACATGCGCGCTGGATCAATACATCCATCGGAAGGAAAGCGAACACCCGGAAGCATATCTTGTCCAGCAAACTCAGCATCGGCACAGCATGCACTCGACAAACCTCCGGGGAGGCACTTGCGATCGGTGAGAACGACTCGAATGCGAGTAGGCTATGGAGCCTGGAAGAGTTTTCTTTGTTCTTTCCTTTGTTAGCATGATTGTTCTTTACGGGAGAAAAGGGAGACCTGCGTAGAAGAGCGGGGGCGAGTATGGAAGGTCTGGGGGCCGGCATGGAAACGGCAGTATGCGTGGAAGAGCGTGGATCAGTATGACGATCGATGGGAAGATTGGACTCGGTGGGTGGATGGAAGATATTGTTGTTTTTCCTATATACTTCTATCTTTGCCGTTAGTTATGTTAGTTAGAGAGCATCGTGAGGGTGTTGTTGAAGAGAAAATTTTCCCCGCTTCAGTGTGCGATTGTATTACCTTTTGCCTTGGCGTTTTTCGTTTCGTTTCACCACCAATCACTCGCCGCCGTTATTCGCCGTTCAACCATAGTCGATTTGTAAAACGCACCAACTTTCATGGTACCATGTCAGAGCTCCCTACTTTTCACCTCACGCTATTGATAATATAGAAGGGCAGGGAACAATTAACACTAACAGACGGGGATATATTTGGCTGGGCAAAATCTTAAATAACCCTTCAATAAAATCTTCCAGAACTCTGCACCAATTTCCCTCACTCCTGAAACCCAATTCATTTTCTGGGCGCAGCCGAGGGGCGGGATCTGCTACGGTACGGTGGTCGGTGAAATACCAGTGCTCTATGTCAGGACAGGGGGCTTGAGTCCAAGTTGGATCCACTGTATAGACAGTCATAGTGAATTATGACTTCTGATGGTACCAGGGTTCCGAATAGTCCGACCGGTCGAGTCTTGGACGCAGGACCAGGCTGGTCAGTCCTGGTTGATGTCGATGACTGGACCCGACTAACTCGGGTGGTCCGGTCCAGTTTGGACTGGTCCCAAACCAGTCTTTATAAAAGATCACATGAGAGTCGGAATAGCACACAAGTCAACACTCACTGAGAATAGAAGTATAGCTATAGTAGGATCTTACAGCCGCTTGTCACGTTATAAATCAACAACACCTCAATAGAAGTTGATATAGTATCCTGGAGAGGATAGCATGTGGTGGAAATACGATTACCCCATGGATAAGTTGCATCGAATACAGGTACCAGTATTGTGGTGTATGGTCATGTAATATCACTCACTTGGTGCACCAAGAAAAGTGTTGTAATATGCGATCTGAATATGTGAACAGAACTCGGACGAAGAACTGATAATAAAAAGTAGTCAAGATCTCTTATTGTGACAACGCTTTTTTTTTTAATTGAATAATAAGAAATATATAGCTCAGCTATGTAGTACAACAGTTGAGTCCAGCCATTACCACGCATTCCCTCAACAAGGAAAAACAGGGGTTATCGAAGATGTATCCTGAGAGGAACAAAAGGAACAATGAAAGAACACACAATAGGCTTCCGAGTCAACTAGTAATGAGTATGAAAATATAAAGAGGTGAAAGAAACATTTGAGAGGAGAAAGAAACCATATTTGAGAGGAGCAAGAAACCATATATGAGCAAAAAGTTCGATATTTAGGAACCAATTTTCGCCACCCCTAATCTAAGCGAGGCACTATCTCTACCCTATAATCCATGGAAACAATAAGTTTAATTAAGAAAATCTTTATTTGAACGTAATATATTGTGATAAAAATAGCATATCCTGGTCGGACCGGTCCTAGTTGAGTCGGTTTCGATAATCCTAACTGTCCAGTCGGCCTAATTTCCACCATTAGACTAGACTTGACTTTCGACCGGACTAGCTAGTCCAGTCCAGTCTCCCTTCGACCATTCGGAACCCTGGTCATAATGAAGTTTAGGGTGGGCGATGCTGAGTTCGGGGAGGTGGGCGGAGTATTCACGGTTTTGATACGAGAGGGGAGGAGGTTGAGTGCGGATTTGGTTCTGGGTGCTGTTGGGATAATTCTTGCATGTGGTGGTGTTTAGTTAGGCGCTCGGATAAACCTCCACCAACCGGGGATTTGGCGTGTGGGTTACTGCTCCAAGCTAAGGATATGATACCGGATCTCGAGTTGAAGGAGTTGGTGACCGAGCGGCAAGTCAATTACTGAATGGGGCCGGATCCGCATGCTCGTACTTTCTCTTCTTCTTTCAGAGGTGCTAATAGGGTACAGTGAACTATATCCTGAGGAGTAGTGAACAATTCAACATGGTCTATCTCGTCCCGGATGGCATTTTCAATGGTGGTGCAACAACTGTTGGTAGAAATGTAGATGAGATGGGAGAAATCTATGTGGACCCAAAATGTTCTTTTAAACCATCCACTTCCTCCCTCACCATACTAATCGGGAAGGGATGAGAGACCTCTTCACCCTCTGTGAGTTAGTCTACAAATGGAACTCACCACCCGCACACGCTACGCCTCCCTACGTAAATAGTCTCAGGTGCCGGCATGTTTCTCGAAGACCCCTCAGTGGTAGGTAGTGTCTCTCCCGGATATGCTCAAAATCCGAGATCTTGTTGGCACTGTCGATATAAGAAGCATGCCGGAAGGAGCTGGCCACGAGGGTGGTGCAGAGGGAAGCACACAGGAGTGGTTTTATCCCCTTGAGGATGGGCCGGAGCAGCAGGACGGAGACGCGGAGGTGAGGGCGGTGCCGACCCCGGCCGGGGAATGTCTCGCCTGGAGGCCTCCGGAACTTGGGTCTCCGTTGCTCGGGTATGAGTCTTTGCAGGGTGTGGAGGTATCTTGGCAAAATGAAATAGAGAATGGAAGATGGGAGTAAGGAGGGTGGATAAGGGGAATCTTAGTGCCAACTGGTAGACGGCGGAGGGAGATACTGATTTCACCCTTTGTTTCTTTCCTTTCTCTCGTTCACAGGGTTCTCAATGGTCGGCCGAGGACCGGCTCGGACCAGCTGGACCTGGTCAAAGTCTAGTCTAGTCCAATAGTAGAAATTAGACTGACCAGGCAGTCATGGTTGCTGGAACTGACCGGACCGGGCTCAGTCAGACCGGGTGGACTAGGAAAAAAAGCGAGTGATAAGGGGTGCATCGGCTGGTGGCTTATCCGCGAAAATTGCGGCTGAATAGATCACTCAGCGCTAAAGAAGTTCTCTGGTTCACTAAGTGATTCACTAACTGCACAGAGAGGAGCATTTATAAAGCAGAAAAGTGCTCCTATCCTTCCATCGATCAGAACACCCAGCCTTTCTTCTCAATGTAATTTCCCTTTCTCAATGTATTTTTTTCGCTTACATCAGCAGGTTCACACCGGTGCGAACTTGCTTACAAATTATTTTTCGCCGCCTCTGACAGAGGCCAGAAGGACTGGTCGGGGACTAATCCAGACCAGTCGTGACCACATATTTTAGTCAAGTCCGTCCATTTAGACTGACCAAGTGGTCCTACCTCTGAGACTTGACCGGTCGGACCATTGAGAACCCTGCTCGTTCAAGTGACTTATATGTCTTATTTCTTTGACTACGCTTTGCCTCCTTGGCTACTTTGATTGTGGTATTGGTGCGCCACTGGTAAATTAAGATTGCATATATTGTGTTCTCAAGCAGGCTGCCATGCTGAGACCACCCCCCCACACCCAGAATCTTTAACATCCAAGATCCTAGATATCTGCGAGCTCACACAATAAGTTGTTCCGGGGCATCTCTAGCCTGCCCCAAGCAAAGCCTATCATATCGTACCAGCTTTGGTAAACAGCCTTGGATTGCCTTTACCCTAAGAGATACTGGGAGTACATTCTAACGCACCCCCGACTCTCTCCATGGGTATGATATTATACATAGCGAAAGAGACAGTACCGTGTGACTTCGCAGGGGATTTTCTAAGCCCATTCATTTATTTCATTCACCCTGTCTTCCCGCCACCACCCGGGGCGGAATGTGTGGTATGTCGGATAATCAGCTATGACTTGCCTTAGGAACCGCTGGTACTTGATCGCCGGGGGATAGGGAGGATGCGGAAATGCTCGGAGAAGGTGGGAGGTTATATTTTATTTTGGCTTTTGGGGATGATTCGGGGTGCGCTTGCGAGGTTGTGGATAGGCGCAGGATTTAATTGGAAGAGAGGGCCTATGTGGTGGAGGTAGTAGCACGGTCGTGGAGACGTGGTAATAGGAGCAGGATGTCTCTTATTTTCTACGGAGGGCGATAGCCAAAGTTCACTTAAGTATCATAGTTAAAATTCTACATGTGCGGCCCCTACATTTGTTCATGCCCTAGAACGTTCACTCGTCCATACTTCAGTGTTGCTCCATACCATGTGCGCTTCCTGTTGTCAGCGCTCCTTTCTGCTTGTAATACAAAATTACGCTTCTGGGATCAATATACCATCAGAATACACCCAAGAATGCGGAGGCGGTGTACACCGCTAACGGGGAGGCAGCCGGGATGGGGAGAATAAGTTGGAGGCTGTGAGATGCTAATCGGCATGCCCAAACCCCATTATTCGCATAGTTTACGGGAGTCCATCGAGGCTTCAGGAAATGAGGTGAGGCTTCGGGAATGCGCTTAGGTTTTGGATCGATGCATCCGCCGGAAGGAAAGCGGGAGAGCCGGAAAGGAGCGTGAAAGAGCTAGGTGCCCGGAAGGTATCAATAATAGGAGTATTTGTCTTTTTAGTGAGGGAGTACGGAGAAGGGAAATTGGGATACCCGGCGAAAGGAATGGATATGTGTGGTAACCCACGGGGGGATAGGACAACTTCGTTGTAGTTTATATATACTCCCGAGTCCCGTCTTTACAGTTAGTTAGAATGTGAGCGATAGATTGAGGGGATGAGAACGAGCGAACTTCCCCGACCCAATTTGTGCGCTAGTGGTGGTATTTTTATTTTGTGGACTCTTGGGGTTTCATCAAGCTGTCGTGACTCTCGGTCCGCTCCGCTTAAGAATAGGCGCCAGAGGGTCTCAGTGAAGATCGACTGAGGGCGCCGAGGTTGGCCCTACGCTTCGGGAACTGCTAAAGGTACTTGGATTATGATTAGAGAGCCGAGAGCGACGTCAGTTGTGGAGGCCCTCAAAGTCCGCGCGGTTAGAGGAAGTAGAGCTGTTGCTGTTGTTGATGTTAATACTCGAGAAAGGGTCCTCAAGCTTTGGAAAAGGTTTAGATTGATTCGGGATGAAAATTTGTAATCAGAGATGATTGGCCAAAAATCTGAACCTGAACCCACGTATCCGCCCCATCCCGGCAAAAGATGGAAAGGCATTTGATTGTGTGGACAGGATCGAAGATCACCAAGGCTCACTAGTTTGCTCATCCCCCACGAGTAATCGGGCGGAAAATAAGTTAGGGTGCACCATCCGGTCGGGCCTGACCACTCATACCGCCGGGTGTCAAATTAAAGCTGACGCTTGAAAAATACCTTGCACCCAAGTACCTCAGCTTAATACCGGCAATAATCATTTGGGCAACCTTAAAAACAAAACATAAAATACCCTTACCCTTAGTGCCTGGGTGAAAGCGCGCTGCTGTGAGGGTGGGAAATTAGCCATATCATTTAGATCTAGAAGATTTCGAAAAAAATACATTCACAGATTTCAGCCGTGGTACTTGGTTGCCAGGTATGATACTTGTACAAGTGTTCGCGTTAATTTGACCCCCCGCGGCACTCCCGACCAAAAATACCCGAAGTACTCGCCAAACGCAAAAGTATTCGGATAAGGCGCCGTTTGTTCACGGGCCTGCTCTCCCATTGTAAGAATGCAACGCCCAAAATATCCCTAAGAAATCAAGGGCTAGGTTTGGCGCCTTTTCTGAATACTTTTGCTTTTGGCGAGTACTACGAGTAGGGAACCTCATCCACTCTACAAGCAAAATCATGCCGATAGCGACACTAGCGGTTGCAGGGGGGGGGGGCGAAAGGGAGAGTGGGGATAAAGCAACGGGAGTTGGGGCCAAGGAGGCCTGGAGATATTGAGAATTGTGATGGAGAGTGTCGTACGATGGGTTGAGGGAACAATTGGTCGAAGATGAGGCGGTGCTGGGTGAGTGTCTTTCCCGAATATCCTTAAAATCCGACCCCTCGTTAGTGCTATCGGTATACGAAATGTGCCGGAAGAAGCGCACTACGAGGGTGGTGCAGAGGGGCAATGTCCAGCAGCGCCTTTATCACCTACACGATGGGCCGGAGCAGCGGGAGAGAGACGCGAGGATGGGGCTGGTACCGAGCTCGGCTGGGGAATGTCTCGCTTGGAGGGATCTGGAATTTGCGCCTTGGTTGCTCGGGTATGAGGTTTTGGGGGATGTGGAGGCGAATTGGCCGAAGAGAGTAGAGAAAGGGAGGGTGGGATAGAGGGAACTCTAGTCCGAAGTTATAACTGATGGAGGGGGCTACGGATTCTACACGATTTGTTTCTTTTTTGTTGTTCAAGTTGCCCGTATGTCTTATTAATCTGCTTTCTTGCTACACTTTGGGTTCTTGTCTCTAATTGTGATATTGGCGCACCGCGGGTAAATTCGGGCTGCATATATTGCATTCTCAAGGACGGTACGGTAGGTTGCCACCCGAAGAGTCTCCCCCCCCCATCCCAACTCTTTTTAACACTCACAACCCTGTAGGTCTGCGGGCTCACGCAATAGATTGTCCTGGGAACATCCATCCCCAGTCTGCCCCAAGTAAAAAAACCCATCACACCAGCTTTTCCAAATAGCCATGGATCGCCTTCACCTAAGAGATGCCCTGAGTGCACTCCAGCGCACTCCCACCTCTCGTGACGGGAGTGCGGCATTATTATACATACATAGTGGAAGAGATAAACACCCTCGAACTATAGGGGAGTCGCTTAAACTTATATATTTATTCCATTCGCTTGGTCTTCCCGCCGTTATCCGAGGTGGGAAGGGGGGCGTATCGGGTCGTCGGTTGTTACTTGCGTTATAAACCGCTAATCTCGGGTCGCTGGAATACGGTAGGGAGAATGTGGGGGTGCTGGGATCAAGTCGCGGGTTTTTATTTTATTTTGGACTTTTGGTGGTTTGGGGGCGTTCGTGGGGATTTGAATCGGTGGGGGATGTAGTTGGAGGTAGAGGCGGCGGTCACATAGCAGTGCGGGGGTGGTAGCAGTGCTGGCGGGTTGGTAGGGGGAGGGAAAATAGGCGGTGGGGGGTCACGGTGGGGGGATTCGATTTATGCAGAGGTTAGGCTTAGACTGTTAGCACTGCTAGGGGTGCCGCAGTCGGAGAGCCGAGAGCGGCGCCGAGTGTGGAGTCACTCGAACTCGCGAAGGACCTAATGCTGGTGTTGCTGTCGATGTTAGTGTGGTTGGGATTGTTGTTGCCATCGCTGTTGTTCCTGGTAGTTGCGCCCGTTGTAGCCTCAACATTAGTTCCATCGCTACCTACAAGGCCTTTGTCGCTAAGCTTTGCGTTAAAGAGAAAACTGTGAAAATTCTGCTGGCCCTCCAATGATTATGTGACCTGTGCATCGTTAAAGTCTGCATCCGAAAGTCTGTTCGTGTCTTAAGTTTCCCCACTGTTGGTCAGGTTTCTTGGCGCTAGACCACTCGGTTGAGGAGCAACTCCCAGTATTGGTGTGCCAGAGAAACACAGATATCTGGGTGATCTATCGCATCGGGGATGGATACTGAAAACAGCTTTGAACGGTGGCGCCGGTAGGCTATCGGTTGCAGAAATTCCTGCTTCTTTGGAACACTAGAGAGGAAAAAGAGAGCATGAGCGGACGCGGCTAAACATTATGCGAGGAAAAAGTGAATCTCATCGGAGTTTCGGTAGGGATCAGTGGTCAGGCGTTTGTGTAACAGGTTTCGGGTCCAGTGATTGGAAACAGAGTTTTCAGCTATCATAATATGATAGCCGCGGGACTTTATCTACCCCGCTTCCCCCCAATTTCAAGGGATTGCGTTCAAGAAACTCCAAGTTAACCAACACATCACCTTGCTCTCAACGTTCACAGCGGTGAAAATTGAAAAAAAATGCTGCAACCTTTCAAGAACAAGAATAACTCCCCCCCCAATGCCGATAACTCTTTTAACACCATAGACTCTTTCAACAAGAACGAGAACTTTTCGAACAATTACGAGAACTGTTCCAACACAAATACGCACAACACAAACACTTACAACACGGGTACTGTTAACTACATCACCGCCGACGATAGATTAGAAATACTGGCATGGCTATCTCCGTTAGTGCCACGGGTACGGCATCGAGACATTGCATCCCGGCGGGTCGGCAGTATAGGAGAATGGCTACTGGAGACTGAAGAATTCAAACGCTGGCACGAGGGTAGCAGGGAGGATGGATCTTATCACCAGACTTTATTTTGCGATGGAAATCCAGGGGCAGGAAAGAGCTATATCACGTAAGCAAGAATGTACCATTGCTAGGATTTAAAGAGTACTATTGCTAATTTGTTGCGATGGTAGTTCACTAGTTATAGATAAGCTCTGCGATGGGGCCGTCGGGGGAGATCCTGCCGTTGTGTGTTTTTACTTCGACTTTGCTGCTCAGAATGAGCAGTCACCAGTAAATGTGCTTGGCTCCCTGGTGAGACAGCACGTTAGCGGGGAGGGGGGAATTCCAGAAGCCATAGCCCAGGATTTTAGAAAGGATAAAGGGGCTATTGGGGGTAGAGGACTCCAAGTTCCGGGAATTTTAGAGATGTTTCAGACAGTCGCAAACACGAAGCGCACATTTATCTGTGTTGACGCACTTGATGAATGTGTGCCGGCGCACCGAATGGCGGTTCTTAGGTCATTAGGCGAGATTCTGCAGGGGTCTCCGGAAACTCGCTTGTTTATGACCGGAAGGCCACATGTGCGGAGTGAGGTGGTGAGGGAGTTGGGTGGCGCGGCAAAGTTTGTATTTATACAGGCTACGGAGGATGGGGTCCTTACATTTCTGCGTGAGAAACTGAGGTGGGACACGATCCCAGATATGATGAGCAGCACATTAGAGGAGGATATAATGAAGGGCATTCCCGCAATAAGTTCGGAAACGTATGTAGCAACGAGATCGAGGGCAAACCCACCCCGAGCTGATTGCTGACATATCTGAGCTTAGATTCCTGCTGGCATCTCTCCACATCGAGGCAATCCTGCGAGGTACCACCGTTGCTCAGCGAAGGAAAACACTCAAGTCAATTGGGGATGGGGCAGGGTTAGAGGGCGTATACGGTGCGACGTTAGAGCGGATAAAAGCTCAGGACAAGGAAAGGGTGAAGCTTGCGATGGCTACTCTCACATGGGTCTGTCATTCGGAACGGCCATTACAAGTGGACGAGCTATGCCATGCGCTGGCAGTGGAGGTAGGGGGAACTGGTTTCGATCCGGAAAATGCTCCTTCGATAGGCCAATTGCTAGACTACTGCCAAGGCCTGATCACAGTCGACGCGGAGGCTTCGACAGTGCGGTTGATCCACTATACGGTCCAAGAGTACCTTTGTAGTCATCCAGGTCTCTTCCGTCAACCTCACTCGACACTTGCAGAAACCTGCTTAACCTATCTAAACTCACGACAAGTGAACGACCTCACATCACACTCTTTCCCACCCCTTCAACCCATGCCATTTCTCGAATATTGTGCGAGGTATTGGGGAACACATGCGAACAAGGATCTCTCGAAAAATGTGAGGGCTCTTGCGCTGGAGCTCTTAGATAAGTACGAAAACCACATATCTGCTGTAACACTTCTGGACCAGATACCGTACTACAGAAATATCGGGGCCATCATCCCTTCCCCGCTCTTCTCTGGACTACACTGTGCATCATTCTTCGGGATTGTTGAACTTGTGACTGTGTTGATAAATGGAGGAGGTTACAATGTCAATCAACAAGATAGTGGGGGTAGAACGCCACTCGCATGGGCGGCGAGAAATGGCCACGGAGGAGTGGTCAAATTATTACTGGAACGGGGAAATGTCGACCCCAATTTCCCAGATAAGAATGACCGAACACCGCTCGGATGTACTGCTCTTGAGGGACACGAAGGAGTGGTCAGGTTATTGCTGGAACGGGAAAATGTGGATCCCAATCGTCCAGATAAGCTTGGTAATGGGCCACTCGGATGGGCTGCTATCTGTGGACGGGAGGGGGTGGTGAAAATACTGCTGGAGCGGCAAGATGTCGACCCGAACCGCCCAAATAATTATGATCGAACACCACTCGGGTGTGCTGCTGTTGCGGGACATGAAGAAGTGGTTGAGCTGTTGCTGGGAGAGGAAAATATTGACCCCAATCGCCCCGATAAGTATGACCAAACACCACTCGGATATGCTGCTATCAATGGACACGAAGCAGTCGTCAGGCTATTGCGGGCGCGGGGGGATGTCGACCCCAATCGCCCAGATGTGAATGACCGAACACCACTCGGATGTGCTGCTATTGAGGGACATGAAGGAGTGGTCCAGTTATTACTAAGACGGGGAGATATTGACCCCAATCGCCCCGATAAGTATGGTCGAACATCACTCGGATGTGCTTCAATCGAGGGACACGAAGGGGTAACCAAGTTACTGTTAGAACGAGAAAATGTCGACCCTAATCACGCGGATAAGGAAGGTCGAACACCACTCGGATGTGCTGCGTTTGAGGGGCGCGAAGGTGTTGTTATAATACTCCTGGGACGGGGAGATGTCGACCCCAACTGCCCAGATAATTATGGTATGGCACCACTCGTGTATACTGCTATCCGTGGATATGAGGGAGTGGCCAAGCTATTGTTGGAACGGGATGGCATCGACCCCAATCGCCCCGATAAGTATGGTCGAACACCACTCGGATGTGCTGCTATCTTCGGACACGTTGGAGTAACCAAGCTATTGTTGGAACGTGCAGATGTCGACCCTAATCGTCTAGATATGAATGATCGAACACCACTCGGATGTGCAGCTTTTGAGGGACACGAAGGAGTGGTCGAGCTATTGCTGGAGCGGGAAAATGTCGACCCCAATTGCCCCGATAAGTATGACCAAACACCACTCGGATATGCTGCTATCAATGGACACGAAGCAGCCGTCAGGCTATTGCTGGCGCGGGGGGATGTCGACCCCAATCGCCCAGATGTGAATGACCGAACACCACTCGGATGTGCTGCTATTGAGGGACATGAAGGAGTGGTCCAGTTATTACTAGGACGGGGAGATATTGACCCCAATCGCCCCGATAAGTATGATCGAACACCACTCGGGTGGGCTACTCTTAGGGGACACGAAAGCGTGGTCAAGTTACTGCAAGAACGGAGCGATGTCGATCCTAATCGCCCAAATGACAAGGGTCAGACACTCCTCGTGAGTGCTACTATCAAGGGACACGAAGGAGTGGCCAAGCCATTGCTCGCACGGGAAGGTGACGACCCCGACAAGTATGATCGAACACCACTTGAGAGTGCTTCCGTCCTTGAACACGAAGGGGTGGTCAAGCCATTGCAAGAACGGGGAGCTGCCGACCCCAATTGCCCAGACAAACACAGTGGCATACCGCCCTCCGATGCTGGCAGGGAGGGACATCCTGTCGTGCGCCTACCGCAAGCCACAAATCCTGTTGAACCCCCAGATGCTCTCCCTGGGAGGAGACAACGAAGGCGGGATGTGTGGAAGAGTCGTGTATTTTCTTTAGGAAAAAAGAAAGCTTGATTCGTCAGTTAACACATATTGGAATATGCTCCACTGTGCACGGGAAGAGTGGTTGTATTTTTTGTGGCTTTAGCCTGAGCGACTTCAACTGCATAGATGGAAACCAAAAGAGGGGTCCTAAGTCGGTGACTCGGTGGCCGAAAATGTGGCTAATGTCAGTAACTCATTATGTGTGTAAATAAACCTATTTTCTGCCCTCGGTTCATAACTCGTTTTTCTGTTCTGCGCTCCCATACGCTTCCAAACCCCAAGTGTTAAAAGATATCCGACTTATGGAAAATACCCGACGAATAGTCTAGACCCAACCAAGGCTGTCCCATCGCCCAAAGGAATGCAACCCAATACGTATGGGACAAAAGCCCTGCTGTAGACAACAGAAGCCAATATATTCAATTGTGCATAGGCTATTCCTGGTAGAGTGAGATAAAGCTGAAGGTTTGGATTAGAGTGGTTGGAAGAAGTACTTAGCCCGTTTTGGAGGGGAGCTCTTGAATGATGGGGCGTACGGGAGCCTATGCCATTTGGGTTTCTTAGTTGTGTGACGGGGGAGTCCCACCCGGCCTGGTCCATCTTGATGGCTGTGTTATGTGGATTCGAACAATCATTGGTAATCTGTCATGCTCTCCTAGTGAGAACGCAAAACCTGGGGATCGGGAATAGAGCTAGGAGTTTGAAGGGATGAGGGGAGCTGGAACGGGGGCTCCTGGTTTCGGAAGGGGAAACTAGGGTCTGTAGTTAGTTGTTCCATGAGAAGGAATGGGGGTGGGTGGAAATGGGTGGGTGGACTTGTGAGGCGGACCGTTACTTTAGATTTGTATATTGAGCCATTCAAAGTTTAGTAGGTGAGGTGCCTTGGGATTACTATGATATACACTTGGGGGCTTAGTATTAGGGTCTGGGTATATTATGGTGATGAGCATATTTCCTCACGGCATTTCATCTTCTAGCGGTGTGCCCAACTGTCAAGTCCGTCCGTCTTGGAGGGCTGGCGGGACGGGCTATGGGCCACGGTCGGTTATTTTTTGGGTGAGCGGACACCCTAGGCCTGATAATCAAAGACGCGGCTGGGCTGTTGGCCCGGGCATCCCGTATATAGGAAATTCGGACGATTACCCTCCATCCCTTATCCCCCACCGTCTTTCATGTAATGCGACTACATCTCATAGTGGCACATCTTTTCAATTACCCATCACTCAGAAACCTGCTTGGCATGGACACCCCATATTAGTGGGTGCTTTATCGTCCTATAGAGTCCGGAATATAGATACACTAATGCTCCGTTGGATTGTGGAGCGCACCTGAACTGATTATTAATGGAGGCAACAGAAAAAACCGCGAATATTGATTATCGAGTAGAAAGCATATCTACAAATTGGTCCTAAGATTCCTCTCTAGGTTGTTCCCGGACCAGATTTCGGAGAAGAGATGGTCAGAGGTCAAATCACCAAATGTCACTCATCCCACCCTAGGTAGGCACTTCTTGAAAATCTGGACAACGGAGGTAATGATTCACGGTGAGGATTTTACGCAGTGGACTGAAACCGCTTAAGTAGAGATGAAGATCATGGTTGATTGTGGTAACTTAATGGAAAGGAAAGGCTTGAGGGAAGTTGTGTACAGGAAGGAAGGTGTGAAGTAAGGAAAGGTAAGGAAAGAAAGAAAAGAGGGGTGAAAACATTTTCAGAGCTTGCGCGTCATTTGACTGGTGCGTACGTATACCTCAGCGGCCACAGAGTGCGGGCACACTCCGCATCGAGTGCGGCCATTAAACTGCCACTTCCAACTGCACTGTTGAGAAATCGTCCTCCGGGTGCGGGCAACAGTCAACCTTAACATACGGGGGTATATTTGGCTGGTTAACCTTGAGTAATCGCGTTATAACGTCTTGCTGGACCCTGTACTAATTTCCGCCACTCCTAAAACCCTATTATTTCTCTGGGATTAGAGAAGTACGGGATTTTCTACGGTGGTTGGTGAAATACAGGCGCTCAAGGTTATGGCGGGGACTTGGATCTAGGATACACCCAACAGGGTAGAGATTCGTAACGAATAACGTCATCTGCATCAAAGAGAAGAGAGGGGGGGAGAAGGGAGGGGAACGGAAAGGGAAAGAAAGGAAAGGAAGGCCTCCGAATATCTATTTCGACTTTATGAATTAGAATTCTTAGTGGAGAAGGCGTTTTTACAAATCGGCTGTGGTACAACGGCGAATAACGGCGGCGATAGGACGGCGAGTGACCGGACGTGAAACGAAACAATAAATGCCAAGATTAGGCACCACTTAAACGATCGCACAGAAGCGGAGAAAATGTTTCTTCAACACACTGACACTCACGATGCTCACTAACTCAACTAACTAACATAACTAACAGGGAAAACAAAAGTATATATGAAAAAAAAAACAATATCTTCCTTCTGTCTACCGAGTCCTATCTTTCTATCGATCACTACATACGTCCACACTCTTCCACGCATGCCCCCGCTTTTGTGATGCCCTTTCGACCTTCCATGCTCGCCCCCGCTCCGCTGTGCCCCTTCCCGCACTTCTACGCAGGTTTCTCTTTCCTTTCCGTGCAGAACAATCATGCTAACAAAGGAAAGACAAAGAAAACTCCTCCAGGCTCCGTAGCCTACTCGCATCCGAATCCTCCTAACCGATCGGAGGTGTATACCTGGAGGTTTGTCGAACGATAATGGTGCATGCTGCACCTAAGCCGAGCGGCATCGAAAAACTTGCTCCCGGAGAGCTTATCTTCTTTGTCTGAATGATAAGGGGGTAGGCTATGTGCGGCCGCCGGACTAAGTGTGTGGCAGTGGGTTAAGCGCATGCCTGGTGGCTTTAGCATGGTGAGCAGCAATCGAACATTTTCAACAGGCGTGTGGTCAACTTAATATACCCAGTAATCCCAAGCGGCCAGTCCGTCCGCCGTAGGATACCGCCGGACCGACCCAGGCTTTTTCAGCGACGGCCGGTCCGGACTGTGGGAGGGCGGCTTTCCAAAACCAAAACCGGGCCAGGCCAGGTTCACCAGCAGGGCTTTTAGTATTTCAACCCTGACTCTAATACACAGAAATAGCGTTCCGGTATCAGGGTTAGGGTTGAAGCACACTGTTGCTCATGGCTCCTTAGTTGATTTTTCGTTATTTATTATGCCTTAAGGGCAAGAGATGCGTGCCAAACTAGGCGTCACGACTCACGGCAGTGCAATCCCGAGGCGTACTGGAAGCTCTAATGTCGGAGGAGGATATAGAGTTCGTTACGGGGCGGACGGGGCCCCGAAAAACAGGGGCCCCCGGCCTTTTTCCCCGCCCCGCCCCACTCAACGGCTTGGGGCGGGGTGTCTTTTTCGGCATTCCCTCCCCTGTCCCCGCTCAGGCCCCCGCCCCACCCATACCCCAGACGGGTCCCCGTTAAAAATAGGTGGTAACAAACGGGGCCCCGTCCAGGGAATGAGTGCGGGTGGGCCCCTGACGGGGGCAGGGCGGTGATTACCCGAAACATACCCCCCCCGGCCCCGTGTAAGGGCGGGGTCTGGCGAGTGAAAACCCGCCCCGCCCCGCCCCGTAACGAACACTAGGAGGATATCTTTTTCTTAATTCTATACATAATATTATTAATAATAATCGCAGTTGAAGGATAGTTACAAATTTAGCAAAGTTGAAGCTGGAGAAAGTATCTCGGCTAAGGTTAATCTACTAGAAGTGGAGGTAATTAAAATACCGTACTTGGGCGAAGGGACTAGTCGAAGGGTTATGGTTGCGTGGTGTGGATATGAAGATCATATTTTATTCTCATATTCTGAGTGATTAGCCACGAGGGGCCTGCGAGCCGCCCACAGATCTGCAGGTTGTCTGGGCATCTGCTAGTCATGCAGTCCAAATTGAAATCCCGAATAAGCTGCAGGCTTTCTCTGGGCATCTGCGGGCTTTTTAAAACAACGGCCTGACTGGCCGCTCGGGTTCACTGAATACCTCGCTTGTGGAACCTACAAAACTTATGCCCTGTACTTGGGTGTGAGGGTAAGTGATCGGGGGAAAGGTGGTGTTGCACCAACCACTTTTTTTCCGATCACTTTTTGTTCCAGGATGGTACCTCCGTATGTAGATTACGATCTTTGACTTTTCTCACGCTGTTCCCCTCTTCCACCACCACAGCGAGGATCGTGACGAAGGAACCCAGCGCAACAGAGGAACTGTTGGACCGTGGGTTGAGGAAGGAAAACCTGTCCTGTACCTAATTATTTAGCCGGACAACCTGTAAGTTTGGGCTTTCTTGCGGTGGGATTTTTCTCTCATGTGTGCGGTTTTCTGGGTTGACTTTAGCTACGAGATTTGTGTCGCTTAGCGGATTTTGAATTGATCGTGGCTTGTGTGGTTTCATTTCTAGCTGAGAATTCTTAATAGTGACAGTTGTTTGCCCGTTATTCTCCCGTTCGGCAGAGTAGATACGTTGCCCACCTCTTTGTTTTCAGTAGGGTAGGTCACCATGCGAAGAGCGCCCCCACCCCAGTCCTTTTTGACGCTCACAACGCTGGAGACCTGCGGGATCACGCAATAAGCAGTCCCAGGAACATCCCCCGTAGTCTGCCCTAAATAAAAAAAAACCTATCACACCAACTTTACAACCATGAATCGCCTTCACCCTAAGAGATGCTCGGACTATAGTCCAGCGCACTCCCGGCTCTCGCGGCGGGAGTGCGGCATTATTATACATAGATAGCGAAAGAGATAAACACCTTTGAACCACAGGGGAGTCGCTTAAACTTATCTATTTATTCCATTCACTTGGTCTTCCCGCCATTAGCCAGGGCGGGAAGGGGGGTGTCGGGTCGTCAGTTGCCACTTGCGTTTCACAAGTAAACCGCTAATCCCGGGGCGCCAGAATACGGTAGGAAGAATGTGGGGGTGCTGGGGTCGGGTCGGGGGTTTTTATTTTGTTTTGGATTTCTGGGATGGTTTGGGGAGCGCTGATGGGGTTTAGATTGGTGGGGGATTTGGCTTGAGGTAGAGGCTGCGTTTGCGGAGGATACGGCGTGGTGTGTTCGGCTGACGAGGAGGTAGCGGATTGGGAAGGTGGGCGCCAGAGGGGCTGGATGGGGGATGCGATTTACGCGAAGGATAGGCTTAGACTGTTAGGATTTCTAAAAGTGCTGCGGTCGGGGAGTCGAAAGCGGTGTCGATTGTGGAGGCACTCGAACGCCTACGAGTGGGAGGCAGTATGGTGCCGGGCACTTGAAATCAACCGAAAACTAACACAAGAATAATTCTCGAAAATTTTCAACCACCACCACATCTTTGAGAAGATGTGGCTTCATAGAAGTGTTCAGAAGACACTCCTCTTTAATTCTATGTTTTCCAATTTTCAATCAAAGCAATATTAGTGGAGATAGTAAAATTCCGAATTACCCATGTATGGTCATTTTCGAAGTTACTTTTGCCAAGCCCCACTTATTTATGTGTATTATGTAAGCAAAATGAATTACCCATGAGGGCTGATTTCAAATGCCCGGCACCATACCGGTACTCAGGTTGCGGAGTGGCTAAGTTGGTCACGTGATATTCGGCTCCGAATGATTTCCAAGATTCCTCTACGCGGGAAGTGAGTAGAATGTTCAAAGCAAAGCCTTGGCCCTCCTCCTATCTCCTGGTCTTCCTGAGCCAAATAAGAAAAAAAGAGAATCACTCAATGACGCATCAAAATCGTTGGCGGATCAGGGTAAAAGATCACATGATCTACTTAGCACTCGGCCGCGTGAGTAATGCCAGGTGGTGTTGTTGCTGTCGATGTTATTGTTGTTGGGATTATTGTTGTTGGGATTATTGTTGTCATCGCTGTGGTTGTTCCAGCAAAGTTATGAGTTTCACATACTTGTGCCCGTATCGCCTCATCGAGACTTTCGTTCGATCGCTACCACTGCCGGTGCCAATATGCATTCCCTACGAGGCCCCTGTCACTAAGCTTTCGCGTTAAAGAGAATACTATGAAAATGCTGCTGGCCCTCTAATAATTCTGTGGCTTGCGCATCATTAAAGTCGTCTGCATCCGAAGGTGGGCTCATGTCTTAAGTTTCCCCACTGTTGGTCCAGTTTCTTAGCCCTAAGTTAGACCACCCGGTTAAGCCGCAACTCCGAGTATTGGCGTGGGAGAGCAACACATGATGGTTTGATGGTAATCTACAGTTCGGGGGATGGATAATTGAAAATTATTTGAGCGGTATGATACCATCGGTAGGTTATTGGTTGCGGAATTTCTGTTTCTTTGGAATGTTCAAGTTTAAAAAGGAAAAGAGGTCATCAGCAGACATGGCTAAATATCAGGCTGGGAAAATAGATTTTAATCGAAAATTCGCAAAATTCGAGTCGCCACCCCATACAAATTGTGTCCGTGCACGCCAAGAAACTAGAAATTTCAACTTAGAATTTGAATTTTTGGAATAAAAAATATTAGTTGCCAAAAGACTCTAATGTGAATCTCATCAGGAGTGATTTTTTGATTTTAATTAGTGGTTGGGCGTTTGTGTAACGGGTTTCGTGTCCAGTGAAAACAGAGTTTTCAGCTATGATCGGCACAAAGCTTTGTCTACCCCGCTTTTCCTTAAGTTCAAGTAATTACACTCAACAAACTCCAAGTTGATCAACACCTTCCTCTCAACATTCACAGCGGCGAAAATTGAAAAATGTCACAAGCATTTGGGAAAAACGATAACTTCCCCAACAATGCCGATAACTGTTTCAGCACCATAGGCTCCTTCAACAATAACGAGAACTCTTTCAACACAACTACCGTTAACTACACCACCGTCGATGATAGATCTGAGATACTAGCGTGGCTATCTCCATTGGAGCCACGGGTGCGGCATCGAGACATTGTAGCACGGCGGGTCGACGGTATCGGAGCATGGCTGCTGGAGACTGAAGAATTCAAACGCTGGTGCAAGGGTAGTACGGAGGATGGATCTTATGATCCGACTTTATTTTGCGATGGGAATCCAGGAGTGGGGAAGAGCCATATCACGTAAGAGAGGGTGTATTATTGCTGGGATTCAAAGAATACTATTGCTAATTGGTTGCGATGGCAGTTCACTGGTTATAGATAAGCTGTGTGACGAGGCCGGCGAGGGAGGGCCTACCGTTGCATGCTTTTACTTCGACTTTGCTGCTCGGAATGAGCAGTCACCGGTAAATATGCTTGGATCCCTACTGAGACAGATAGTTAGCGGGGAGGGGAACATTCCGGAAGCGATAACCCGTGATTTCCGAAAGGAGAAAAGGGCCATTGAGGGTAGAGGGCTCCAAGTTCCGGGGATTTTGAAGATGTTCCAGACAATCACAGCCACGAAGCGCGCATTCATATGTGTTGACGCACTTGATGAATGTGTGCCGGAGCATCGAATGGTGGTTCTTGGGTCACTGGGTGAGATTCTGCAGGGGTCTCCGAATACTCGGTTATTTATGACTGGAAGACCACATGTGCGGAATGAGGTGGAGAGGGGGTTGGGTGGAGCGGCAACGTTTGTATTTATACGGGCTACGGAAGATGGGGTCCTTGGGTTTCTGCGCGAGAGACTGAGGTGGGACACAATCCCAGATATGATGAGCAGCACATTGGAGGAGGATATTATGAAGAGCATTCCCGCAATAAGTTCAGAAACGTATGTAGCAACAGGGCCGAGCGCAAAGCCACCCCGGGTTGATAGCTGACGTATTTGGGCCTAGATTCCTGCTGGCCTCTCTCCACATCGAGGCAATCCTGCGAGGTGCCACCGTTGCTCAGCGGAGGAAAACACTCAAGTCAATAAAAGATGGGGCAGGGTTGGAGGGTGTATACGGCGCGACGTTAGAGCGGATAAAAGCTCAGGACGAGGAAAGGATGAAGCTTGCGGTGGCCACTCTCACATGGGTCTGTCATTCGGAACGGCCGTTAAAGGTGGACGAGCTATGTCATGCGCTAGCAGTGGAGATAGGAGAAACGGATTTCGATCCGGAAAATATTCCTTCGATAGCCGCATTGCTAGACTACTGCCAAGGCTTGATCACAGTCGACGCGGAGGCTTCGACAGTTCGGTTGATCCACTATACCGTCCAAGAGTACCTTTGTAGTCACTCAGGTCTCTTCAGTAAACCTCACTCGATACTTGCAGAAACATGCTTAACCTATCTAAACTCACAACAAGTCAAGGACCTCACATCCCATTCTCCGAACCATAGCGACATGCCATTCCTCAAATATTCAGCGAGATATTGGGGGACACATACAAACAAGGATCTCTCAGACCATATGAGGACCCTTGCCCTGGAGCTTCTGAACAAGTACGAACACCACATATCCGCTGTATCACTTTTGGGACAGGTACTGCATCCTAGATATACAGAAGCCATCTCTACTTCTCCGCGCTTCTCTGGACTACACTGTGCATCGTTCTTCGGGATCGCTGAACTTGTGACTCTATTGATCAATGCTGATGGTTGCGGGGCCAACCAACAAGATTGTTCCGGTAGTACACCACTCGTATGGGCGGCGAGAAATGGCCATGGAGGGATAGTCAAGTTATTTCTGGAGCGGGAAAATGTTGACCCCAATCTCCCGGATAAGTATGATAGAACACCACTCGGATGGGGGGCTGTCGAGGGACACGAAGATGTGGTCAGGTTATTGCTGGAGCGGGAAAATGTCGACCCCAATCACCCAGATGTCAATGATCGAACACCACTTGGATGTGCTGCTGTTGGGGGATACGAAGGAATAGTTAAGTTATTGCTGGAGCGGGAAAATGTCGACCCCAATCGCCCAGATAAGGATGGTGATGGACCGATTGGATGCGCTGCTATCTGCGGACACGAGGGAGTGGTGACGATACTACTAGAACAGAAAGATGTGGACCCCAATCTGCCCAATAACAATGATCGAACACCACTCGGATGTGCTGCTATTGAGGGACACGAAGGAGTGATCAGGTTATTGCTGGAGCGGGAAGGTGTCGACCCCAATCGCCCAGATAAAAATGATCGAACACCAC
>Ga0307513_10001637_pt1 | contig 32067 bp, 28 predicted proteins | sample 15_EM_MG_FD_202174 | JGI IMG/M metagenome (GOLD analysis project Ga0307513, IMG submission 202174) | Populus trichocarpa ectomycorrhiza microbial communities from riparian zone in the Pacific Northwest, United States - 15_EM | ecosystem: Host-associated > Plants > Roots > Unclassified | place... | reverse complement strand
TGTTCGAGAGGGGAATATACGAAAAAGCGGGGCCCTGGGCGGAGAAAATTCATTGACGGGGGGCTGTTCGGGGCATTGAACGGGGCGGGGGCCTGGACGGGGGCAGGGGCAGGGGTTAAAAAAAAAAAGGCCCCGCCCCGGGCCGTTGACCGGGGCGGGGCGGGGAATTGAGGCGGGGGCCCGCCGGTTTCGGGGCCCCGGAGGCCCCGTAACGAACACTATATAGGCATGTGGACTACATATTCCAGTAGGGTCTATCAGGACGACGAGATCAAAGACTGAGTACTGGTGAAGTGGGGACACCCTCAGAGGAAATAGCAGTCGGGAGATTCTCAGAGTCGAGCTGGGCAAGTTTTCAGAACCAAACAGTGTTTGCACTTTGTTCTGACGAACTAAATTCTTAGAAAGATACTTCTTTAGTAGAGAAGCCAAAGTAGCTTGAACATTAGTATAAATAGTAGGGCCATCCCGAATGGTTGAGAACATCATCAAGCAACGGAGAAGAGACCTTAACAATATTATAAGTTATTAAGATATTGTTTTATTACTTTATGGGACCATTCTTCTTGGGCCTTCCTGACCCATAACCCGTTGTCTCGAATATTCTTGGCCTAGTTAGCCCGGAATCCTACTGTGTTAGCTACTCTGTAACAGTTCAGATCTTGTGTTGTTGGGTCCTGTCGGAGGTGTCTTCTAGCCTTTCTCCTCAAGATATGAATCGAACATGCTCATAGAGGTCCATGCTCCCATTTACAATGTGTGCGTGGAACTTATACAATTAGACAAATCAAATAACAGTAACTATATTGTCTCCAACTTTTCCAAATAGCTTTAGGAACTATTAGGAAGTCTGCAATGAAAATTTGTTGCTGGGGAGCAGATGGAGGTGATCTTCCATTCACTCTAGCTAATGGGGCGCTTGGGCTAGCATAATTCTATAAGCATGCAATATAGGATAGCATAATGTTCAAGCTGTAAACAAAGATCAACGAAGCAATTAACTCTGCTTGTTGGCTTGTATAAGTCCACTTTGCGATGGAATGGTAGACTCTATCTACTTATCTAAGATTCCTCTAGATTGCTAACATTTTCGCCAGGTCCACCAATGCTTTCTGACACACAATTCGTGACCCATATTACCTTCTCGTTCATTTCAACAGCTATTACTACACTTCTAGAGCCATTCTTGGTCTTTGTTAGACATTATCTCACACTTTATCAACCATATACCGAGCTTCGAAGAGGAAATGCGTGACCAGGTTCCTCTCTTGGTCTTAAATACACAAATATCTCCCCTGTTCTTATCGCCCAACATGTGATTCGTTATGGCCATATCTTCCACTTCCTATCATCCATGATCGTCATCACTGCGATCATCCTGGCGGTGACGTTGGGTGGAATCTTCAACCGGGGTTTGCAGTCCCTCAAATTCGACAAAATCGTAACATACCCGTTCACCACTAGCATTAATACAGAAGTTCGGAAGGTGATTCTAGTGGGGACTCATATCTTATAAAGTAACTTGTCTTGCTGTATTTTTCCCACGTCCCTTTCCAATGCTCTGCCAAAACCGCGGTCTAATATACCACCAGAAGGCAGTCACAATAGAAGGTACTCGTGTCCTCATCTCGGCAGCTATATACAAAATGTATAGGATGAGGTCAACCACTTGTAACCAGATCTAAGGCTAACCCTTCTGATCATATACACTAACGCTTCAACTTCCCACTCTGTCCAACTCTAGCTAAACCACATCTTTTCTTTTCTCTAGTCGTCCATGTCATATATATAGAACCTTCGTGAAAATTCTAATATCATATGGTGAGGGCATTCATGCAAGATCCGACAGAACATTGGCTGGTGGTCAACACCAACGTCGTTGAGGGTACGAATTTGCCAGCTTGGGTCACGGATGAAACCTACTGCCTTCTGTTAGTGTGGGAGCCAGAGAATAAGACAGACTTCAGGGCCTCGACACAGAGGTATGGCGGTAATCTAACATGCCAGTTACTGGCCGGTAACACTGTCCGCCAGATTAGCAAGATGGATAAAAACAGTGAGGTTGGAATCAACGTCGCGATAGCAATATCAGATGAAGGCCTCGCTTGTTGTGCCATGGGTGTCACAATACCATGGAAATATCTGTACTGAAAACAAAAATCAACTCTTTCATAGCGGGATGGGTCTGGAGCATTGAATCCAAGTGACCACAAGGCTGTGCAAGCCTGCAGCAGCTTAATCATCGCTAGCTGGGGGCGTTGTGAGGCAAATATAAGCACAGGAAACGAATATAGACAATTTTCTGCAACAATGCAGTCCAACACTAAAATAGTCTGCAGCCACAAAATCTCTACCAGTGAGTTCAGCGTGACAGTAGATGGCGAATGCCTTGTGAAAAGATCCAAGCTCATCGGAGAGCTCAAATACGATGATCCTCGAATATTTAACTACTTCACCTTAGTTGGAAACTTCACAGCGCAGCTGGGAAAGATCCACACTGCCTCCCCCAGTCTCTTACCCAGTGCTGTCCTCAGGCATAACGACAACTCGTCTAATAGCTTCCTGCATTTCATCGGCAAGCACCTGATCAATAAGACACTCTCCGACCCCTCAACCCCATCACCGAGCTTCAAGCATGCGCAGCAGGTACTGTTAAAGTTCTACAACTTGAAGCGTTTCTTCACCATCCTATTCCGAGTCGCCCAGAACCAGGACAGGATATTTGTCAGGGCTGGAAAAATGCCCCGATCAGAGGTCGGCGAACTCGAGTCATTGAAGCTGAGGATGTCAATGGACCTAGTAATGTTCTACATCGCTGTAGCTATACTGGGATTCTAGTTAATTGCTGCAGCTATAGTCGTCCCGTCGATGCCTAGGCGCTTCCTCCCGAGATTCCTGTATACTCTTGTTTCTGAGATTAGCTTCTTCCATGCGAGTAGTGTTCTGTTTGATGTTGTGAGAACTGGAAATATGAGCTCTGCTATGCGCGCGAGGCATTTGAAGGGATTGTGGGGAACGTATGGCTATGGCAGGTTTAGGGGCTCGGATGGGAAGAGTTGTGTTGGTGTTGAGAGGATGAGCTTGATTAGAGATTATAAAGAGGCGATGCACAGCAGGGATTAGTCTCTCTTTTAGTTTTCTGGATTCAATTTGACATTTAATGACGGCGTTGTAGAGTCATGGGTTATAGAGTCAGTGTTTCATCATTTTCAAGTGACATAGATCATATTATATCAAATAAAGCCTGTAGGAATCAATGAATTTGAATATATTATTTCCAACTTTATGTCCCCATTATAAAGAAGAATATTCGAGGAAGGGAGTTGACAGAGGCGGAACAAATAGTGTGGACGAAATGTCCTTATTGGTTTAAAAGTTAAGGTATGTCAGGAAGGTTTCGGCCATTGTCGAGTGAGTTGCGCCAAAAGGGTCAGGGCAAGTGTGGAGATACTCCCGGAGAGTGAAGTGGATCAAGCGAACTGCCGAAGCCTCCCTGCCAACTACCATAAGCCCCAAGCAACAACTCAATAATGTCTCCACAGAAGGAACCTTTTCGGCATTGGTTTCCGCAGATCCTATGTCAACTGCTAGGGTGTGGAGAAGTTCATCGAGTTGTAGTAGCTGCTCCGAATGTGAGATCCACATTAGGGCTGTCATCTCGAGCCCCTTCTTCTTCCCACCCTGCTCCTTTATCCGCCCAATGGTCGCTCCATTCACATCCTTCAAATCCAGGCCCCGCGCCACAGCCCTCAGCGTTTGCCGCCTGCCATAAGTTGTGGTTTCCGCAAGGATAGCGTCCATTCTTGGGGAAATCAGTAGAAACCTAGCTCTGCTTGTTAGTGATGAATATGGAATACACAGTCCTACTCACTTACCCCCCGGGAATATTCTCGGTAATGCATTTGATGATTCCGGCCTCCAGACCAACATACATTGCATCTCGACACCTGCCCTTACTCAATCTCATCCGGATATATCCCACGATATCATCATTTATGGGTTTTATGGATAGAATTGCTACCCTCGCGTTCAGATGTCTTTCTACCTCGCTCTTCATGTGCCACCTTCCGATTAGGAATATTCGCGTGTTGGCGGACTGCTCGAGGATTTGTCTCAACGAATCTAGTACCTCAGGTTGATTCGTCCAGAGCATCAACACATAAATGTCTGCTGTGAAGATGTGGCGACCTGCAAAATCTTCACAATTCCTGGTACCCGTAGCCCTCTTCCACGAATTACCTTCTTCTGATCTTGAAAGATCTGTCTTATCTCGTCTGAGATCCCTTCTAATTCAGCCACAATCTGCTTTAGTAGCGAACCGAGCATATTTGTCGGAGTCTGCTCCCCCCGCGCCGCAAAATCAACGCAGAAGCATGTGACAGAGATAATACTCGAGTAGGGTATGATAGTTTCCTTTTCCCTCGTTTTTTTCTGCTCTACTCGTCATTTCCTTCCCTAACAGCCCTATTCTCTTGGCGCCAAGTCTGTGGACCACTCCCAGATACTGGCAAGTACGTACTCAAGTAGCCGCGGGGCCATGTTGAGGCTGAACACTTGCAGTGATATTCGGTCTGCGGCTATTACTCCAGTAAATTTAACCGGAGGGCGAATAAATTGGGAATCCTACCACCTAATTGGCTCGTTGATCGATTTCTGTTCCTGATATCTGGCTTCAACTCGGCCCCGCGAGTGCTCGTCCGCCCTGCTTCTCGCTCGTTTCGCTCCACGTCGGGGCAATTCTGGAAGGGGCGGCGACCGCCTAAGGAAGGAAAAGGCTCAACAACGTGGCGAAGGGCCAAGGTGCTAGCGACGCACACACCGCGATACTCGAAAGAACGAAGGCGTAAAGAGGACTACATATGTACCCGTAAGTTGTCCCATACGGATATCCTACCGTATTTGGAAAGGCCATTAGTTGAACAGGCCGTACCGCGCTCCGGGGGCAAAAATCGAGACCACAAACCCGAACGTCGGCAATTCCCCTTCCATACAAACATTGACTTATGATACTTGTACTAAGTTACTCTCCTAGATCGACCACAGTTAAATCGCCGCTATCGGCCGTCCGTCCCGCGCGTTTCCCTCTCCGCGACCATCACACAAACCCCACACCTCCTGCCCAGAAGGCATACCCGATGATTGCCAAGGCTATTTTAGCCTATGATACCTCAATTCTCAGTGCGAAAGAAATCCTTCGCTATATCTGCACCGTCCACACTCCCTTTCTCAAATACGCTCCCCGCCACTAGGAGACACATATTAGAAGAGAAAGCACTGGAAGCGTGGTGGCACCCACACCGGCATATGATTTTGCACGAAGCAGGCCGTTGGAGCGAGCGTTTCTATAGGGGGTTATTCCAAGGGGATTTACAGGGCCCCACGACGTGACATTTCTCGGGGACATGGAGGTTACCTTATTGGATATCAAGGAGTAGGACCACGGCGCGACTGAGGTCGGAGGTAGGACAGCGTTAATGCGCACCGCCAAGAGCGGGCATGGGAGAGTTGTGAAAATGTTGTTACATGGCACGATGTTAGCCTAGAGGATACTAGATATGGCCGAAGAGCTCTCATGTGGGCTACCGTGTATGGAGTGAGGGAGTTGTGAAGATGCCGTTGGGACGGAGGGTGTTAGCCCCGGCTATGGCCAGACACCGCGCTAATTGGTTACTGGGTATGGTCATAAGGGAACTGCGAAGATATTATTGGAATGGGACGATGCCAATCCCGATAGGCCGGGGAGATCAAGCGAAACACGACCCTGGAGGCCCAAGGATCTGTCGAGAAGCTATTGGGAAGGAGCGGCGTTAATCCCGGCATTAGGGACAATTGCCCCATCCCACTTTGGTAGACTACCGAAAATTAGTTTACAGGGATTACCAAGACACCAATGGGCGGAGGGATGCCAGTCTAGACACTAAGTTACAGACCTAAGCGGTTAAACTGCTCTTCCCGCAGCTTTATAGAATCGGCAGGAGAGTTGTGAAGTTGGCAATGGAAGAGAAGGACCCCATTCCCAAACTAACATGCTCCAAGGCGCTATCCAAGCGGTTCTTAGCCGAATAATTTAGGCCACCCGAACGTCACTTCAAAAAGGTCTGTATGTCCTGATACTCCTGGCCTACACGGTACCCCTCCCTCATCCATCTTTGTACTCCTCCAGTTAATCGGCTCTCCTCCACAGTTTCCTTCTTGTATCCTCCACCTCCGTTTGCTCTTCAGCGTCTAGGATTCTTTCCTCGAGTCCGAACTCATTATTTTTAGTTTCCTCCAGCATCTATCCTCCTCCTCCCGCACCTCTATTATGATATATATCTCAATCATCAAAGAAACCTTCTTGTAATCTTTAATCCCCAACCTCATCGCTTCCAAACTCTTATTTACGATGATACCCCCCTTTTTTTTCTATTCTCTGCCCCTTATTTAATAGGTGTTGGAAGTCAGGATCGCCGCCCACATACGACATCTGCTTGGCAGCCTAGACCTCTGACCAGCTTTCCCATGTCCGGTGAAGTGCCCGTCTTGTGTAGGATTCTAGCGCGAAACTTTAAGGGAATAGAACAGCGGCTGGCCTAATGTGGAAACACTGGACCCCCAAGTGGACGGATATTTGCACAATAAAATATCCATCACATTTGTGCAATGTCCGCGCCTCTAGGCCGGGTAGTTAGTTCTCAGGATAACGGGGTATTTAAAGGGGTCAAGGTTGACGGAAAGTCATCACATTAACAATCCATCCAATCTACGAAACAGCAACCCTTATTAGCCTGAACATTGAGGTTGGGCGAGCGGATTCTGAGCCTTCCTTTCCCCTTTATATTCCCTTCATCCATCCACGTCTTTCTTTTACAGAAATTATAATTCATCCAGACAACCTCCCCGTCGCTCCCCCGAACATCTTGTGACCCCATTTCCACTGGCGTATCATACTACTCCGGAGCTATCCGCGATTGGGGGTCCCGGCCCACAGTCACAGAAGGCCTTGCCCAGGTAAAGTCATCGAACTGGATCTCGCCTAACTACCACATCCAATAGAGAATGGCTTACCCAGAAGACCCCCCCACAGAAATATCTGGTGGTTTTCCTTAGTATTGCGGGAGTTTAGGGAAGCTACGGGATTCGTTGTGAAAATCTTTTACCCCCTATCCTTCCCCCTTTCTTAAACCCCTTTCCTTTACTGTTCTCTCTTCTCTGTATCAAACCTGTGTAAATGTAGACTTCATCGCTTCCCACTCTTTATGTTTGACACAAGATTCAATCATGCTTTCATTAAACTCGGAACTTTATCATCTCATTCCGTCACTCCCTCTACCACTCTTACAAAACTTCAATATATTAGACTTCGTCTTGCTCATCCGATTCCCAGCCAGCACCGGCCTTACAGAATGCTGCCGCATGTGAGGGATTGCAAGAGCATTTAGGTACTATAGTATTTCTCTATTACATCTTGTTTTTCTAGCCATCTGGTAATATGGTAACTTGCATGTTCCTCATCTTGATCTCTATTTTTTTTCCCGCATTATACGGTCCCTGTGCAGAAGTGTTCACGAAGATGAGAGACACCCAACAATGAGAATTCACCAACACTTTTGCCTAGGGACAATACCATGATATCGATGTTACACCTACAGGCGTATTTCACCCTCAGTGGTACCTCTATGTTGTTTCCCTTCACACCAATATCAACCCCTCCCTCAGGAAAGCCCACGTCTGTCTCTTTGACTTCATATAGCTCGTAGACTTAAGGTCTTGGTATCCCCGATTTTGCACGAAAAGTATCTCATATCCCGAGGTCATTGAACATGATTCATAGGAAATAAAATTGGATCAGCTCTCACTAATAGCTAGGGTTTCGAATATATTACTAACTGCAAGTGCAAAACTTTCATGTCGGAAATCTTCATTACTCATAATGCGGTGTTTGCTGAAGTGATGGAGACCGATTGGCCCGGAAATGTTTGGACCAGCGAAGGGAATGAATTCATATATCCTTGTGCAACATATTCCCTGGCATTTTATGAACAGTTCGTCCTCCCAGACCAGTGCTCTAATATCTAAAAGGGAGAAGGGTGTTCTCGTAGACCCTCGCCCACTCTCCTACTACAGTAGCCACCGACTTGCGGACAGTTGGGCAATCGCCAGAACCCACTCCTGGACCACGCTTTTCTATTGCGATCCGCTCGGGGGTACAAATCCCAAGGCTATTAGCGATAACGATTACCCAGGACTTTACGCCTATCCCAACAGCAAATACCATATCTCGATATCTGATTGCTCTTTGCTTTCTATAATTCCAAATAGATAAGCCAATCTGCCTGGATTTTTGCTCTGTATGGGAAGTGGGGGCTGAGGGCATCAAGATTTGCACCCTATGATACTAGCATAAGGTAGCGGGGCAATTTCTGAGTGGATTTGGTTAGCCCGACTCCCGGCTTTTACCACCTACCACCCCTCTCTCCTGCCGCATGACGTCTCACCTTGAAGAAAAGCTAATTCGCCAATAACATGACTAGAAATAGGATCCTTGATCCCCGGATCACTATCGGGCTCCTGCAGTGTATGGAGTGCGACCAAGGTTGGTCGTACCTATTTATATCACATTTTCTCTCTGCTCCGGGTTCCTTTGGCTCTGGTAAATCACGCCAAAATTGAGGGTAATTTTCAACCGAAGCAGCGGAGAAACCTCGGTTTCAGGGCCGGATCAATTACGATTAATTTGACTTTAATTGACGTGGGCGATGGAGCATCTGGTTCCCGGTTAGCGCCATTTTGCTAACAGCACCTCCAAATCCGCGCTTCCTAATTGAGCTTCTATTAGCAAAAAACAACGATGGGGGGTGCGGCGGCTTTGCAGCCGCCGAGTGAGGTTCCATGCAGATGTCCATCATTATTGATAAGGTTGCAAAAATGTCGCTTACCGCAACCATTCAGTTGCAGGCTCAGAATCTGCCCATCGCCTAATCAGTCTCAGTCTCTCCCCGGCCTCTCTTTTCTCCACACCTCCGTGAGCCTTGCCCTATTGGCATGCAGCATTTCAAGAGGTGACGCAGCAAAGTACTGTACTACCTTCCGATTGGTCAGGGTTAGGGTTCGCTCCGATTCGTTGAAATAATAATTCCGTTTCAGACCAGTCCTTTGGCCATTTTATCCTAGGGCACCTTAAGTCTGAAGTACCGGTACTCGTACAGCACAGGCATGCGCCGTACTGTACCTGCCTCCAGTGGGAAGCGTTCATGTTGAACTCTCTTTTTTTCGTCGAAGCATGTTAACGTGTTATTCCATGACCGACCAACGGGTATTTTTCACGACCATACTTGATTCAATGCATGCGTGAGCCGTGTCAAAGGCCACGGGGGGGAAGAGGGTTGGAGGTAACGCTTTGAGCAGATGCATGTGCAACATGGTGAAGAGCGATTGATGGTCCTTTTTCATGATCCTACCAAACTTGATCTCTGGAGAATATGCCAAGAACATCCAATTCAAGGCAAGAAATGGAGGGAAAATATGTTGCCAACGAAACGTTGCAGGGAAGGGGAAGCAAACTTATGTGAGGAGTGACGAGGGGAAGGGGGTGAGAGAAAGATCGATGATATTGTAGCCTCGTTTTGGCTCCCCCCCTCCCGACGGGCAAAAATCGAAAAGAAGGCTGAGAGTATAAGTATCTGAGCCTCGACCAGACCAGATCAGATACATTTCCCTCTACCACTTTAAAACAAGATCAGAAAGGCTCCTATTATTCTCAATTCACCCAACCGAAAGCTTGCTCGAAAACCTTGCGCGTGCGAATAGAAAAAAGGGAAAGAAAGGAAGAAAGAAAGGACAAACAAGGTTCAAGATGTATCACGCCGGTGATAGAGCAATTGTCCCCGCAAACAGCTACCGCCACAGCAGAAACATCCCCGATAGCTACGCATTAGTCCATCAGAACAAACCGCGAGCAGGAGTGCGATATGGATCAGGAGGCACAATGTACCACAATCAACAACCAGGGGCAACAATGTACCATCGCCAATCAATGTACCAGCGGGCGCCGGTAGTATATCACCAGAATGGCCGGACGACAAGATACTACGGCAATCAGAACGCCATGTATCACAATAACCTTGCCGGGCGATACAACGGTCAGGGAACACTGTACCACAGGGATAGCAGGGCGTACGACGTGGGCCCGTACACGGGGATGAATAGCTATCATGAGCAGAGATACGTTGTTCCGGTTAATAATCAAAAGTTTGTCCCTCCACAAATTACCCCCCTCCGCATCCGAGATTTCTAACGGAGTGATGGCACAGTCGGTACATCCGCGGCTACGACCCCCAAGCGCGCCAGGGTAGACGTTACGGATATCGCGATACCTATCATAGGGAAGTCGTGGGGGACCCGTTTTGCTGTGTTATCACTTAAACCCCCCTCCCCGCACGCCTAAATTGAGGAAAAAAAGGAAGGAAGCTTCTATAAAAAAATTATTGTATTATAAGGTTTCATCGGAGCGGCGTCGTGGTTATTTTATTTATTTATTTTTCACTTTTTTTCACACCTTTTTTTGTTCAGAGGAAAAAAAGGAAAGAAAAAAAGAGACGTTCGTTAATATTGCTCTTTCATTTGTTAAATTTCCTGACGAGGTGGTTTTGGGTTCTCCGGTGTATGATTTTTCTAAGGCATAATATAACGCATGCGCTGTATATTGAGGAGAAAAAAGAATATATTATCGATTCCGCTACGATGGTCATATCCGCGGCGGAGATATGGTATCTCAAATACTCAATTGTTCTCCGCACTCCTGGCCAGGTCCTGTGGGATGCGACGGTGAGGTTACGGCAATCTACGAAAGTGGTGACCTATCACTCCACGTAGGGAGCACTGCGCGAACACACAAACACACACACAGACCGCACGTCGCTTATCACGCCTCCAACTCCCATCTTCTGCTCTGCCAAATCTTACCTATTCACCGCCAGTCGATTGAGCCCTCCACCCGCGCAACTCGCCCGCACTGTATGGTAGGAGGATAGTCTATCATCACCATAGCCTATTTTATCACCCAGCACAGTTCTAAATCCAACGACAACGGAAGTGCTGTTTTGAGAGAGGCAACCCTTGGAGTATGGCACCTGAGTAGGCATATTACCCTATTTGCTGCTTTTTTTCTTTTGGAACGAACGTTTATAGAAAGTGTTAAGTTGAGATGGTTTCTGATATCTTGCCTACATCCCGGCGGTAGTCACGTTCTGCGTCCAAGCTAATTTCATGCTCGACCAGGTACAGTTTTAGAGAGAAGCTTCGACGCTTCCGGCCATGTGTTCCGTTTCCAGGTGCCGTCTACCCCCTACCTACCGGTGTCATAAATGTCGGGGCGGGTCCTTTTGGGTGGGTGGCTCGGTACTAGAGACCGGTCGTGGGGCCGAGTGATGCTCCATGCTCGCTTTGATTCTCAACCACGGTACACTCCTCTACGGGATACAATATTTAATCGCACAAATCCCTATCAGAAGCCAAGCATGTAAACCTAACTACGGTGCACCTGCCATCCTGACCTCATGATCCACCAGTTCGCACACCCCCTCACATCACTAATGCATAATACAAGTACCAGCGCATCCCTGCCGTATCTCCTCTCGGGATCCCACAGGCTACCATTCTCCCCGCTTCGCTGCAGAGCAAGGCTCCATACCTAAACACCAGCGAAGAAAAGATAAATTATATTACGGATCCCGCTGCTACCCGCACACCCAATAGCTCCCGATCCAGGCTTCGCAGATCGAAACTTTGAACCTAGCTAGCCTAGGCTAGCTACCGGGTCTCGCCAGTCGTGGAGATATCGATATCGGAAAACCTACTACCCCTAGACTCTACGGGGAACACGTCCAACCCGCCGAATATACAGACGCGTATGGTCGAACACCGCTCATTAGTTAGGTAGTTCGGACTCAGCTTAATTCCTAACCAGACAAAAGTGCTAAAACTTCTTATCAAGCATAGTCTCGATCTAACCATGGAACTGTAGGTGGTAACCCAGGAAAAGAATTATCAAATACTTCCTGTCATCTTCCTTCCATTCTTCTTTCCACGCCCTGGGGATTCAGACTACTCTATGTTACCGGTAACATCAGTTGACCATTTCACCGCTCCCCGCGGAAATACAGTACAAATTGGTCAATCATACAACAGCATACCATGTCGGCTATTCCTTCTAACCACCTGCAAAACTCCTTTACTGTTCCAGCTGAACTTAATCCACATCCCTTAACTACCAGTTAATGCCCTGCCCCCGATCCTAGAAGATCTAGAAGATCTGGGAGAGCACCAACACGATAAACCAGCTGACCTGCTAGCAGAATATCCCACAGTAACCACCATACCCGATGTTACCACCCCACAATGCCATCGCATAGCACGAGCTAGGATAGCCCGGAAAGCTCAATGACGCGACGCAAGGCTGGTGAGCATACAGGTAGCTCAACGCGAAACACCGTCACCTCCCAGCAAGTTGTGACACCAACTCTAAGAGCACAGAGCTATCATGCCAAATCAGCATTTCTGCCAAAGATACAGTCACCAGACAAAAGTATCGGTGAAACGAAATCCTACTCTGACGGAGAGTACTGGTACCTAGAGTACTGTGCGTCTAAGTTACAAGGCGGGGGGCGAGAGGTATTACGTAATTGGTCGCCTGCGCGGAACAAAGCGAAACCCTGTTTCACCGGGACTTTCGTCCTACGGTACCGCAGCGGCTTACCATGGGTATGACAAACCTATCAGACCAACCGGTAGCTCTCGCTAAAATCCGCTCGGAGGTATGTTGCTGCGGGGTCACACAGGGAACACAGATACTCACTAGAGAGCCTCAAGATACGTAGCTCTTATCCGTATTTTACAGCCTCAGCTACGTATATCCGACTTTCCCACATTCCCACCGAAAGCCGAAAGGGCATGTACCAGTACAAGGGTAGGGGTCCATTCACCGGAACAGACAAGGATATATTTGGCTGGTTAACCTTAAATAACCGTTCCATAACTCTTTTTAAGCCTTGAGTACCGCCCAGCGCAATTCGAGTTATCCTAACTCATGATACGAGCACTAGGGTACAAGGACAAGCCAGGGGCACTGGTATTTTTAGGCCTAACACGCCTTTCGCCCTATTTTTTAGTCAAGGTAACTACTCCCCTATGCTATCATACCGGCAATCACGAAATTAATTTTCCTTATGTCCTCTGGTTCACCCCTACCATCTCCACGGCGCCTTGTTAGGGCGTAACACAGGTACCAGCAAGACAGCCCCATACGGGTAATCCAGATGGGCCATAAATCACCAATGCAAGTAGTAGTAAAAGAAAACCGGTGCTACTACAGGCTATCGGCCCTGCTCACAGGAGAGTAACACCACCAGACTTCCGCCCCTCACCTATTGTGATCATGGGATATCACTCAAGTTTCCTAATTTGTTCTAGTGTCCACGCAGCTGCCCTTAAGGTTCCGGAAGTGCGCCCGACTTATGCTTACCCCCCCCTCCCCCGGCTACCATACTTGTACATCATCTTACCGGCCCATGGGGTAACCCCAACAAGACTATTAGTGCATCAGGTACCGCTAGACCTGAGTAGGTAAAAAGTGACCTCATATTACACCGGAATAATGCAGATTTGGTAAAGCTCTTTACCCGACGGACAACCGCATCTTCCAAACATCATTCGAGATACTGCGGAGCTTTCACGCATCTAGCCCTAGGGTGGAATCGGGCTTAAAGGTTCAAGTATTTTCAATACTGGTAAAAAATTAGCGGCCAAACATCACCGCTTCGACACTTTGCACGACCCTTTAAAGTCTAGTTATATAAAGGGTTTATAAGATCTAATATTTGGGTGGTGGTGGTGGTGGTGTGAGCTGACAAAGGTCTTAGCCCCAGGGGGTCAATATATTAATATTGTGCAATAGGTACCTGCATTTAGTCTCTACAAGAAAGTTAATTACGGGGGGTACAATTAGATAGTCGAAATAAAATATAGTGGCTATAGTATCCTATTTTATTCATGTATAATTAACGCAGAAGTAACGAAGCGATGCATACCCTAGGGAGTGCTAGTCATGTACCTAAAATCATACCACGGAATTAACAAAAAAAAAAAAAAAACGAAGCGATGCATAACCATCGGATAATACTTTAGTAAACTAAACGCCGCGCTAATTTAACTTGTCAGAGGAAGAAAGAGGGAGCAAAACAGAAAACTGGAGAAAGCCGCCGGTCCATAAATACGTGCGCTATGCAACATAACTCATCCAAAATATTCCCCACTATCGCCGCCGCAAACGAAAATCTTCTAGATCGGCACCAACCTCACACCCCCGAACCCCCACCCACCGCAAATCTGCCCATCATCCGCTTCTCCATCCCTCCCACCCCTTCCCAAACAACTAACCACAACCCCAACACACCCACCAACAACCTCCACCTCCACGTCCCCAGAAACCACAAACCACCCACCATTACTATTCTGTTGGTCCCCTATAGCCCATTGCTCGGTGGTAACCCTAACCCTCACTGCGTCTGGGTACAGTAGCACTGGAACCGCGTCTGGGGAAATGTACCTATCGACAAAGCGATTCGTGAACGTTTTTGCATCATATGGTTTCCCGCTTGAGAGGACTAAGTTGTCTGGAGGGCGGAGGGGGGATGATGAGGATGTCGGCATTGAAGAGCGGAGGATATAGCGGATCTTGTAGCGGCCAGTGGGCACGCCGGAAATTAGTGTTCGGAGGTCTACTGACGAAGCGAGGGCATGGTTGCAAGATAGGATTTGTGACTCGGCGCGGGTGCCGTCGTGGTCTAGATCCTCCAGGACGGGCGTTGGACCTGCACGGCTGTTTCCGGGCACATCTGGAAGTATGATGTTTTCCAATGACCAACTAGCTGCCTTTTCTCCCATGGGTATTGGGGCGATAGCGAACCTCCCGGCGGAGCACTCAACAACTCTCCTCTCAGACGAAATTCCCACGATTGTTCTAGCCAACACTTGCTTGCGTATAACCTGATCAGGGTCATCCAGGTATCGTCTCGTAACACTCCCCATCTCGTCTTCCTTCATCCATTGTTCCAGAGAAATCTCTCCAAGACCCGAATCAACATCCCAGCGGTAATATTCCGTCCGCCCATCTCTATACATCCTCTGCACCTCATTATCAACTCTCTCCGTACTGGTCGCCATCGCCACGAGCGCACCCGCGAGCGACAATTCGCGCTGGAGGCCGAAGGGTAGCCAGCGCAATCCACGCCTTATAGCCGGGGTGGTTTGTAAACCTGTACCGATGCTGACGATTACACCAATCTCCCGACCAGGCCAGCGCGTCTTGGCCTCGAAATCGATCTCGGCACACGGGGAGTTATAGCCGAGACCGCCGTCAATGTAGGTGATCTTGGGTGTGCCGAACGTGATCTCGTCGAAAAAGGTTGGGGCTGCAGAGGTTGCTCGGAGGGCCTGCCAGATTTTGGTTTTGCGATCCATGGGGTCGTTTGTGTGAAATAGTTTCGGTACGCCTACGGCGTGCTTGTAGACTGCGACCACTATGCCGTGACAGCCAGGTTCGCGGGGCTGTGTTTTGGGCGTGTCTGGACTTGGCGTGGGATCTGGTACGGGAGTGAGGAAGGGGTTGCTGTTTGTGGATGTTCGCCAGGTTTTCTCCTCAATTACGTCCTTGACACCTCCGCTATGGGTCACTTCTAGTTTGGCGAGTTGGTCGGTATCCACCCGGCGGCGGATTTCCTTCTCGCGTAGCGTGAGGGTCTCATCGAACATTTTCTCCTCAGGGTCGAAGCCGTTCTCGACCAGCACCCGCTTGATAGCTTTCTCCAATACTACCCCCGAAAATCGAGCCCCTGACAGCCGGAGCGGCGCTCCAAATATTCTGATTGATCGGTCTTTGCTGAATATTTCCTCCGCGAGCCGAGTGTAGATTTCTATACACGTTGGTACGTCTAAGCGCAAACGGGAGAGTAAAATGGCAATAATCCCGCCGGTAGATGTTCCGCCGATGATATCAAAGTATTCGCACGGCTTCAATGGCGTGTCGTCGTGCTTCGGACGGAGGTTGGAGGATTTCTCCTGTTGCGATATGGTGTTCATAATATCCTGTAGTATCATCAACGAGCTTAATCCGCGGACCCCCCCGCCATCAAGCGAGAGGATTCTAAGTGGTGGTAGATTCGACTGAGCCATTGTATGCGATAACAACTTGTGCGTGGATTCGTGAAGAGAGGATGAGGAGAACGCAGCTCCTTTTATGGCCGGGTACCTGTGGCAGGTTTTCGACCGTGAGTAGCTAGATTGCAGATGGCTTCCAATCCTGGCAAGCCTTTGGCGCACACAGCCTTACACGTACCCATATGTCTCACCATCCATGCAGCGCCGACAGCGCCACAGTTATCATGATGACTGGCCCACAATTCTTCTGCGAGGAGCCCCCGGGGGAACTAAATCCCGGTACCCTATCGCCTCAATTATTTGGAGAGCTCGGTCCAGATTGCTATTCTAAATTTTGTGTCTACCGTAGGCAGGGATGATTTCTCGGGGCTCTGGATTGGTGCCCGGATTAACTGTCATATCTGGTGAATTAAGGGGTCGTTTTGTCCAGCCCCTGGGCGAGGCAGGGACACGGTTTATGCCATTGCGGACAAGGAACAGGTACAGGCAATAAGCAAGGCGTACTTGAATACTCGATACTTCTTAGACTACCTGTTAGTTGGATAGCGGCGCGGGGGAGGTGGATCTTGCGCAGAAGTTTAGGTTGGTAGAATATCGGTACCGCGGGACACATGGGGGGATGCTGATGGAAAACTTTATCTAAAGCTTTGGGTCAACTACTCGAGTACAGGGAGTTTGCGAGGGTAAGACGACAATCCAGAGGATAAATTTAACAAATTGCCTTCCGGGGCTAGCTCTTGGAGCGATATTTTATGATGGGGGCTCCGAAACTAGTGTCTTGGATGCTCCTTCGGGTGGTTTGGGATCTCATTCTGTATTCTTCTCTGAGAAGACGAGAAAGGGAATGGAAAAAGAATCAAGGACGAAGATCGCCCAACGGCAAACGGGGAGTGAGGCTTAACCGGTGGCCCAAACATATTCTCGGCATCCACCAGGCTCAGGTGTTTGTAATTGGGTATTTACCTGTATGGACACAACCACTGCCCGCGTTGCATGCTAGCGAAACTTTGAGGCTCTGCCAATTTTAGGTTCTGCACCAATGTCTTGGCATCATAAGAATAAGCTTACATACACCCCTCGGTCCTAGGTGTGATTTGGATATGATATTCGCCCCTCCGTCATAATCTGCGTGCGAAACTCGGAATAGATACTACAAGTGGAGGGAATTAGCATAGTCGCAGTCGGTTACCACAATTGCAAAAAAACAAAAGGTGCTTGTGCTCATACTATAATGTCCCGTCTTAACCCCTATTGGCACACCACCATAGAAGTACTCTAAAGATTAGTTCTATAGCTTGCCAAACTAGGCCTTGATCTGCCCAAACGCAGAACGATTAAATCATCTTACAGGCTTGACATAATTAATGGAATTCCGAACATGTCATAATGATCGAGTGTGAGCCTCCCCTCTAGACAAGGGCCGCGCTTAGCAATTTTTCGGGGGTCTTTGGCTCATCTACCATCGCGAGCTCCGCCCTCTTGGCCTGTGAAAGATGGACTGTTCAAGTAGCATATCCGAAGCCTCTGAAAAGAGGAACTCAAATGGAGGGAAAGCGTTGAAGATGGGTATGGAGGAGAATTAATTCTAAGCCGTGAGATAAAAAAAGACTCGGCTGTGACTTGATTGTTCGCCTCCTGTTCGCTTATCCGCTCGTCTGCTTTTCCGGCACCAATGATTGCCTCCTTGCTTCTAGCTAAACCGAGGGCAAAGCCTCGTCTCATGAAATACTGAGAACACGCAATAATCTTCCTCTTCACAACAACCTATGCCATTACAACACTCGGACGTACAGCGGCTATCTTAAAATAATCCACAAGATCTCCTATTCCCTCATAAACTGCGAGGAGCACCTGTAAGACTTTCAGCCCCAGCATATTTCCGAGAAGGGACGAAGCACACTAGAAAATTGCGGGCTAAGTTTTTATAAGGACGGAAGTCTTTCAACCTTACCACTCAACCGGGAATGAGCACAGGAAACCAATAAACAATATCACCTCCGGGTAGGGGCACATCATCTACAATACCTCATCAGGATAATCACCTCTCTGATTAGACTTGTGTCTATCATACAACAGAATGGCACAACAGCATCAACTTCACCTCGAGCCACAACCCGACTTCCCCGACTTAGTTCAGCATGTGAGGTGGGTATGGAGCAGGTCTCTAGGATTCCTGACATACTACTAGACGGTAGTGGTGACGTCATTAGACTATCTAACTGCTCAAATATTCGGCGTGCGGTCCAGGATATCCAGCGTCATGTGAATATCTGTGCAAAGTAAGCCTTGATCTTATTTTGTTCATTTGGGTAACCTGGCCGCTAATTTCTAAAATAAATTCTAGTGTCCCCACCTGTTTGGTTCTTGAGTTATGGGGGTGCGACGAGGCAGACTATGGGCTATAATCTCATTTTTGGGGGTAAGCGGACACCTTACGCCGGGCAACCGGAGGCGGGGGTGGGCTGTAGACCCAGATGACCCGTAAGACGAAGTAAGCCCTAGTCTAACAATTGCTCTCGCATGCCCTCACCCTCCCCCGTCGTCCGTGTTATTATGTGACTAAAATGCATCTCTCACGGTGATACACCACTTTATTCACCCGTCGTTCGGAATGCAGATTCTGATTGCCAACCCACTTAACTTGGGCTCCCTGTATCTTCCCCCTCTCAATGCTTCCCCATCTTATAAAGTTAAAGTTAAAGATGTGGTTACTGGCTTAGTGATGCTTCCATTGGTTGTGGAATACGCTTAAGCCTATTATGGATTGGGGAGGCAGATAAAAACCTGAAGACTTATTCAAGGGCGGTGGGCATATCCTCAAGTTTAAGCTCCAATATTCCCACCCGGCTCGTTCATTCCACCTGTTTGGCCGGATTCCGAAATACCGGTAGTGCTACACAGACCTGAAATCATGAAACATCACTCATGCTGTCCCCCGCTGCGGTCCATCTCCCACGGCTGCCCCTTGGCATCGCATGCAGTCCTGCCCCCACCCCCGGAGGGCGCTACCTCACACTCTAGGGCCAGTTGTCTAAGATAAAGACGGCCGTCCTGGGGTTTCACTGCCATGGACCACCTGCTCTTGGTGGTCTCCGGTCGGACCTGTGTGGCCCCCGGGCCGGTGCGAATCCTGCTGACTTAATTGCGGCTATAGATCGGGCCTCCAGGATGCCTAGGACGCCGCTAGCCGGGAAGGGTGATGTCATTATTAGGCCGCTCTGGGACGTTCGGCATGTGGTCCGGAATATCCAGTGTGATGTCCTGCGCATCCGTGCAGAAGTGCCCGAGTGCTCGGGTAGAAGTGAAAAAATCGGAAAAAAAGATCAGTAAGATAGTAGGGGGGAAGTGAACAGATAGTCAGTATAATGGAGATAGCAAGCGCCGGGGGACACAAACAACTCGGAATGGATACCAATCATATCATCCCACCAATGACAAGCTATACCGAGCAACAATTAAAATCAGTCAGAGCAGAAATTGGCCTTATAGGGATTAGTTAACACCCCAAGAAACTCTTCAGAATCTCCAAGATTCACCCATTAGAGAAAGGTAGACACTAGCTCAACCGATCCGGGGATCTAATTTCAACAACCTACGAGTACTCGTAGTGTTTCTTTCATAAAGTTTATCTCTTGATCGACACATTTCCCTGTTTTGCCACCGTAAGATCTCCGATGTTTTCATCCAAGCAAGAGTGGACAAAACCTGTTCTTGTTCTTTTTTCTCTCTCTTTCCATTTGGGTAACCTTCTCCGCAATTCCTGGACGAGTATAATCTTACTATCAGATAGGTTACACAAATGTGGAACCAACGAGCGCAGCACCTCGTATCCACAGCCGGTACGACTCGCTCATCTTCCAATACCACGCTCTGGGAGCGGGTTCACACATATAATAGGTAAACACTACCTCACTAGTCAATGCACTGTTACCCAATACTGACGGGTGGGTGCTAAGGGGTGTGAGATAGCCGCTATCGATCTGGCACAACTTCTTGAAAGCGCCTTTCTCTGTGAGGGAGAAAGAAAAATTCCAGAGTACCTAGGAATTAGTTAGCCCTTTCGTGTCGTTTGGCTCGGAAAGTGATGAGGAAAGTATTTCTTTTACTACCAATGATTAGTTTTGTTGAAACTGACTACGGCTGGCCCTAGTGTTTCTCGCTCTCACTGGAACCTTCTAGTGTTTTGAAAAACTCTTTTGCGTGTTTGACTAGTTTAGCAGAAACATAAGATGTCGGATATAAAACAGACTAGCACTAGCTATCAACTATGACACTCAATTAGTATCGGGATTGTTTGAGATGCGAGACAGTGGAGGATTTCCTACATTTCCTTTACGTCTTTCCTTTTCTGTCTCCTTGATTCAAGCTGGTTCTGTCTCTATAAGAGACCCTATCGTTACTGTTTCTTTTCCGTTATTATTTCTCTTATATTATCATTGTCTGTCTTTCACTCGTTAGATACGAATCTATTCTTTTCCGCGCTCTATTGCTCTCACACTGCAGTGACTAAACCGATAGTCCACTATACGCCACTTAAAAATTGTCAAGTTTATTGCTTTCTATTCAGGTACATTCAATGCTACTTGCTTGTACATGATGTGATTCATTAGAGTTGGGTTTTCCTCCTTTGACCATAATTCATAGGCCATCTTCAAGAAGTAGAGTGTGCGAGGTGAAGGATGAGGTTGGAGGGTAAGGTGGAATGATAGCGACACACCACCGCTTTGAACATAGCCTTTCGTTGCTAGAATACGGAGCGCTTCAAGTAAAGCCAAGTGGAATGGTAAAATAGAAATGCCATCTGGGGGTAAAACAACTGGCAGAGTGAGGCTTGGCCACGGGTGCGCTTTGTATATTCTCAATGCCGGAGTAGGCGCACCCGGGTGACAAGTAGAAATATATCATGCAGATTCCATCTTAACGATCATAGAACTCGTGGCTCGTGGGGCCTCTACATGAGCTACCTGCTGGTTTAACGGAAAAAATATCGTACAAGTTATGTCGGCGTTGTGCGAAATGGATCACGCGCGACCTTTGCGGATTTTGTGGAGGGAGGTGTGTTAAGACTTGATGGAAAATATTCTATAGAGCAGGTTGACTTTCGGGGACAAAAGAGAGGCGAGACAACTTGACAGGTGATGCGGGGGTGTTATACCAATAGGTCCTGGTGAAGAGATATATTTTATGTCGGCCTTTTTCTTTCCCTCTTACTCGAGTACAGAATATTGTATGATATCATAGAATTCTTTTTGCGAGGGTTAGGATTATCCGTAGAACGTCATACAGAACGTCTACTCGGGAGGAGTAAGAGAGAGAAAGCCTGACTCTAGGAGTCTGTTTTTAGCCCCAAATTACTACCCCCTTGGGGTGCTTTGGATCCTCATCCTCTCATTAGTAGGAAGATGCCAGAGAAGGGAAATGGTCTATATCCTAGAGAGGGGGGAGGAAAAAGACCAACACGAGATTTTGAATACAAAATCACCCTCATATTGAGGGTAACAACATCGTGGATCAAGCTCGCTTGCTTCTTAATAATACCCTCTAACATACGATCCTCCCCTTCCATGCTCTGCCGAAACGCCACCCTTTAGCACTTTTCCCTCAACTGTTCCCTAACCTCTGCGGGCTGGCATTCTTGAATCTTGGTGTGTTGGGAGACTTTAATTTATTGGCATTTTCGGCTGATCTTTGATCCGGATGTTTCCCTTGTTAACTTTGTACAATTCCCCTAAGGTAAGGCACTGGCTATCTATTGCCTTTATACTGCATCCCCGGCCTTGTGCACCACAGACCCTAACTTAACAGGCTTTGATTCCCACTCTCCGGGAACCCCTATTCTCAACTTTCAGAAAAACACACCCACAAGACAGCCCCCATCTTCCATGCATCTGGGGCTAGATATGCGCATAGAAGATGGGAAACTTGGGAGCAATACACAACTCATCACGGGAGCGGGGGGGAAGATGCTTATCCCTTTTCGTATTACTATGTTTCCAGGATCAGTGGAGACTGTAAAATGTAAGAGTGTGGCTATGAGCGGTTGAGATGGCAGACTTAAAGTAACGAGGGATGGGAGGTGGATGGGCAGATGGGGGCAGATGGGGTAATGTCAGAGGGCACTTGAGGTATTGCTGGCCTAGTTATGCTTCAGGGATGTTGGGTTTGTTGCTGATAACGAAATTTGTATTTCTCTAGATGAATATTTCTACTGGCACATAGGGATACTGCATGAAAAAAGTAGTTGAGGATTCAGTTTATGGTGAAAGTGGAGGGAGGTATGGATCAAAGACAGGATTGCAAAAAACACCAAATCTAACCCGGATCGAAATATCTATCATGCGCGGCGTTATGTAGTTCGCGAGAATCCCTGCCCCCGTAGTATATTAAGGGTCCGACTGATGGGAAAGCGGACGATGGGATGGAAGTCAGAAGAAAAAAGGTAAGTGCCAAACCGGAGCGAGGGGCAGGGGCGGGGACGGATAGGCTGAGGGTCCAATTGATCCGGTGGAGAAGGTTTGAGCGGTAGAGGTTCTTTCGGAAGCCTAGATGTGACAGAACCGGAGACGGGCGCGTCAGGTGGAGGATCCCTTGTGGCCAGCGGAAGTGAGGATTCTTGGAGCAAAGCATTCTACCAGTGACAGAAGTTAGTGTTCGATCATAGTTTTCTAGTCAGTCGGGATCGGGACTTTTGGATCCCGACAATAGGTCCATTAACCTAATATGCGTTCCCGAAGTAGCTTCACTATACCCTCTCGACCTGTCCTGGCAGCATGATATAGGGGCGTTCGGCCGTCGTTATCCGATGAATCTGGATCGACATCCCCGCATTTCAGAAGCAGCTTCACTGCACCCTCTAACCCCTTCTTAGCAGCAAATGATAGGGGTGTTCGGCCATGGCCATCCGGTAAATCTGCGGTAACATTCCCGCTCTCCAGAAGTAGATGTACTACACGTTCATTCCTCAATTCCGCAGCAAATGATAGGGGTGTTCGGCCATTGTTGTCTGATAGATTGGGATCGACACCTCCACATTCCAGAAGCAGTTTCACAACACCCTCATTCCTTCTCTGGACAGCAAGTGATAGGGCGGTTCGGCCATGGCTATTCACTGAATTGGGGTTAACATCCCGGCGTTCCAGAAGTAGCTGCACAACACCTTTACTCCCCCGACCCGCAGCAACTAATAGTGGTGCTTGGCCACCGTTGCCCGATAAATTGGGATCGATGTCCCTGCACTCCAGAAGTAGTTTCACAACTCCTGCGTGTCTGCTCCGGGCAGCAAGTGATAGGGCGGTTCGGCCATAGCGATCTAGAGAATTGGGGTTGACATCTCCGCGCTCCAGAAGTAGTTTTACTATATTTTCATCCCCGAACTCCGCAGCATATGATAGGGCTGTTCGGCCATATTTGATAGTTGCATTTGGTTTGACATCCCCGCGTCCTAGAAGAAGCCTCACCACACCCTCATGCCTGCACCGGATAGCAGATAAAAGGGGTGTTCGGCCATTCAAAGAATTGGGGTTGACATCTCCGCGCTCCAGAAGGAGCTTTACTATATTTTCATCCCCAAGCTCCACAGCCAAAAACAGGGGTGTGAGACCATCACCGCCCGATGAATTGGGATCGACATCCCCGCGTCCCAGAAGTAGTTTCACTACACCTTTACGTCTTCTCCGGACAGCAAATGATATGGGTGTGAGGCCGCTACACAAAGAATTGGGGTTGACATGTCCGCGCTCCAGAAGTAGTTTTACTATATTTTCATCCCCGAACTCCACAGCGAACGACAGGGGTGTTCGCCCATCGCCGCCCGATGGATTGGGATTGATGTCCCCACGTTCCAGAAGTACTTTCACTACACCTTCGTGTCTCCCCTGGACAGCAAGCGATATGGGTGTGAGGCCATCGCTACTCAAAGAATTGGGGTTGACATCTCCGCATCCCAGAAGTAGCTTCGCCACACCTTCACCCCCACACTCCGCGGCAAATGATAGGGGTGTTCGTCCATATTTGTCCGCTGAACTTGGATCGACATCCCCGTGTCCCAGAAGCAGCTTCACTGCATGCGCTTGCCGGTACCCAGCAGCAAATGATAGGGGTGTTCGGCCATCACTATCCGGTGAATCTGGGTTAATATCCTCGCGCTCCAGTAGTAGCTTTATGATACCATTATGTCCTCTCGAGGCAGCGAATGATAGGGGTGTTCGGCCATTGTTGTTCGTCGAATTTGGGTTGACATCGGCGTGGTTTAGAAGTAGTTCTAGTACATATTCATCACCCCACTCTGCAGCAAATGATAAGAGTGTTCGGCCATTATTGTCCGATGAATTGGGATCGATGTCACCGCATCTCAGAAGTTGTTTCACTACACCTCCATGCCCGCTCCAGACAGCAAAGGATAGGGGCGTTCGGCCATCGTCGTTCGGTGAATCGTGATTGACATCCCCGCGCTCTAGAAGCCGCTTGACTATGTCTTCGCTCCCTCGCTCGGCAGCAAACGATAGGGGTGTTCGGCCATTGTTGTCTGATAAATTGGGATCGACATCTCCGCATTCCAGAAGTAGTTTGACAACACCTTCATATCTACTCCTGATAGCGAATGATAGGGCGGTTCGGCCATCGCAATCCAGTGAATTGGGGTTAACATCCCGGCGTTCTAGAAGTTGCTTCACTGCGCTTTCATTCCCCCACTCCGCGGCAAATGATAAGGGTGTTCGGCCGCTGTTGTCCGATAAATTGGGATCGACATCCTCGCGTTCAAGAAGTAGTCTTGCTACGCCCTGACGCCCGCGCCGGGCAGCAAATGATAGGGGCGTTCGGCCATCATTATCCGATGAATTGGGGTTGACATCCTTGCGTTCCAGAAGTAGCCTCACCGCACCCTCGCTCCCCCGCTCTGCAGCAATTGATAAGGGTGTTCGATCATTGTCGTTTGATAAATTGGGATCGACATCCCCGCGTTCCAGAAGCAATTTCACCACACCTTCATGTCCGCCTCGGACAGCGAACGATAGGGGTGTTCGGCCATCGTTATCCGATGAATTGGGGTTGACATTCCCACGTTCTAGAAGTAGCTTGACTATACCTTCGTGTCCTCTAGTGGCACTAAACGATAAGGGTGTTTGGCCATTACAATCCAATGAATCGGGATTGACCTCCGGGTGCTCCAGAAGCAGTTTGACTATGCCCTCATTCCCCCACCATGCAGCAAACGCGAGTACCGTTCGACCGTGTCGGATAACCATGTCAGGTCTGGTGTCCTCCTGCTTTAGAAATAACTCCACTATGCTGTCTTTTCCGTATTTCGCAGCCAACATTAACGGCGTGTCACCCCTAGAGTCACGCCGATTCACATCCCATCTTTTCATCTCCAGCATGGCAGTGCCAATTTCTGCAATCCCCCAAAATGCGACGCAGTGTAGTCCACTAATTCCCCGAACATCCTTCTCCCAGTACCACTCACGCATCCTCCCTCTCCAAAGAATAGTAGCAGAAACATGGTCCTCGTATGCGCTAAGGAGTCGCAACGATAGAGACTTCACCGGTTCAGTCACCTCCCTGGCTGCATGGGCTCCCCAGAAACATGTGGCATATTCGAGAAATGGTGCGACCTTTAGGGTCGCATTGAGGCTTGATGGTAGCACCTGGGCTGACCGAAAAAAATTCATATAGGTGAGGCAGATTTCGGCCATCATCGAGTGAGGGGTCATAAATGGAGTCGGGTGTTGCCCAAGATACTCTTGAAGTGTGAGATGCAGGAGACGGAGGGTTGATGTTTTTTCGTCAATCGTGACAAGCCCTAAAGTGCAGCCCACTATGCTCCGTATTGAAGGCACGTTGTCAATGCTAAAGTCCTCCTCTCCTAATTCTACTCCCAGCGCATGGCGCAACTCCCCCGATATCAAAGGACGCTCACTGTGGGAAATCCACATCAGAGTTTGCATCCCAAGTTTTGACCTGCCTCCGCCCTGCTGCTTTATTCGATCTAATGTCGTGTTGTATGCGCCCTGTAAACCAAGACCATTGGCCATCCTATGAAGCGTTTGTCTCCTCTGGTGAATGGTTAACCCTGCAAGGATTGCATCTATGGTGAGAGAGACAAGAAGAAATCTAGAGATCACGGTTAGCGAAGTTTGTAAAATTAAATATCTCGGGATAATACATACATTCCTGAGATTCTTGCCGGGATAACTGTGAGAATTTCGGCTCGCAAACTCTGGTTCATTGCATCTGGCTCTGGGTCTCTCTCCAGCCTTCTCTTGAGGTATAGCCCAATATCGCCCACGCTGGGGCTTACCGGCAACATCTCGGCAGTTCCGGGGAAATATTCCCGCACCTGGTCTCGGACGTGAGGCCTCCCGGTAAGGAATAGACGAGTGTTTGGGCAATGCTGGACAAGGCACCGTAAAGACTCCCAAAGCTCAGGCCGGTGCACCAAGGGTAACTCGTCCAAAGCGTCAATACAAATAAAGCTCCATTTCAAACTCGGTATTGACTTGACGAGCAGCTCGAGAATCTCAGAGAGCAGGAGTCCACAACCGTCAACCTGTCTTTTTGCACACTCAAACGCCTTCTGTACTTCGTTTGGGATCTTTGCTAATGCTCCAACAACCTGCCTTAACACCGATCCCAATACTGTTTTCGCAGATTGCACATTCCAAGCGCTAAATTCGCAGTATACATAGACGACAGCCACATTGTCTCCATCAATCTCCCTACAAAGTGTATCTATTACAAGAGAGCTGTGCCACTTTTTTTTAGCATTTCACTCATCTGGGGGGCTACGGCGGCTCATACCTAAAATACGTCTTCCCGACACCTGGGTCTCCATAACATAATAGCACAGGCTTCGCCGCCTTGTCCTCTGATACACGCCACGCAGAAAATACCCCCGTGCGAAGCAGCCAGTCTCCCACTCCATCCACCCGGGCGTCGCGGACATCCCGGTGCCTTTCGCGAGATGTCAATGGAGACAACCATTCCAGAATCTGCTGTCTCTCATCGGATACGTATGTACTGTAGTTGATCGTTTCAGTGTTGTTGCTGTTTATGACGTTCCCACAGTCCCTACTGTTGTTGTAGTTCACGCTTGAGTTTTGATGCACCACCGAGTTCATTTCGACTGGAATATCGCGTTTCTTACTAAAATTTGTTGTCAAATCCTTTAGCTAAAATCGGCTGCCGGAGCCAGGAAAAGGTGGAGACGGAAGCAACAGGAAGACGGATGCGCTCTGAGGTTTCTTCTCGAGAGGCGGGGAATCACTTGCCACATCGAGGTTACACAGGATCTCCCCCGCTTGCACCAGCAGAGGTTGCGCTCAGCCTCTCAAGCGAATACCGGCTCCCGAGTGCCGTCATCTACTCGAATCGAGGGACTCTGCCGCAGGTTCGAAAAGTGTTTTCGGAGTGCCAAGCTTCGGGTGATCTGTCAGCTTTGGATTAAAAAAGGCGTTGTCGGGGAGGGAGGATGTTAAACTACGGTAAATAAACGCCAAAGCCGGGAGCCGCAGCCAAGTATCGTTCCCCGGCTGAGGGTCTGTGGGGCGTTCCCGGGGCTTGGGGGTGTCTGGGGTCGCGACCAAACCAAAATGAGCACTGCTGAAGGATGGGTATTTTGTCCTTTGTTTCCGTCGTTGAATCATTATCACAAGTGTGATAATGTACTAGTACAGAGCCTCGGCGGGATCCAACAGTTTCAACGCAGGGTTCGCTCTTGTTTGACACCCCTCAGCACTCGAACACACAAAGCCTCTCGCAAACTAAATTTACCGGTATTCTCTTATCCTTCCCTGCTTCGCATTTCGCCCGCCCCTCTCTTCCGCGCCCTGATCTAACCATCATTCCGACCACCCTTCTATTAGCACAGTAGGGCTCTTCTCTTCGCAATGTGTTTTCGTGTCCCACATTTATTGCGCGCACTTCTTTAATCGCAGCCTCTGGTTTCCCTCCCCAGAGCTCTCGGGATTCTAATCGCACATTTACCGACGATTCCATTCATGATTTAGCCAAACTTCCTTCCTTTTCCCTCAAAAGAAAAATGAAGCAGGCGAAAAGTGCTTCCCAGCTCCTTTGGCCCGCCGCGCATGCCCTTTCACTTGCGAAGGGTCAGGGGGTGTATCCACGGGGGACGTTTTCTGATACCGATAACCCCGTGAGGGAATGGCAACTTTGAATTGGGACTGCGCGCTTTCGGTCCTTGTCTTGGAAACCTTGAGTTCATCGACCAGCCAGGGGGGCAAGCGGGGTGGGAGGAAAGCCTTGGGATTATGTTGCCTCTTTGACTTCCTGGGGTGGTAATAGTGGTGGAGTTTTGGAGGGGGTTTGTTACATCATGGCGAGAGGTTCGTTTGGTGTGCTGTTACGACGTGCGCTTTGGGGCAGAGGCCGGTGGAAATGAGTCTCGGCCCTTTGATATACATCCACCGGCATCGTTTATCTCGCACCAACCTGGCAATGGACCTAAGTTAGGTTTGGTCGCGCGACACCTCCAGTTAATCGGTAAAACACTCGTTTTCATTCTAAGAGGCCGGGGGGGGGTCTGACAGAGAGCAGCCTTTAGGGCTATGGTCTCTACGAGTATTTGCTACATAGTGCAGTTTTCGAGACTCCTGCCATTTGTTTAAGAGAAAAAACTACCAAGAAGGGCTGTTATACTTTGGGAAAAATCCTGAATCACTTTCTCTTGGCTCCTTTTTTTAACAACAAGGTTCAGGCACAGCGGATTCGGAGTTCAGATACGGATTGACGCAAGTCGATTGTATATAGCAGATATAAAAGAATACGATTCAGACGAAAGACTTATCAAAGGAATGGACAATCGGAAAGTGATCAAACGGAAGTGAAGAATAAGATAAGATAGACAAAGAGAGAAGAGAACGATGATGAACTGATGATAAACAAATCAAGGGAAAAACAAGCTTCCTTATATCCTATCCTTCCTCCGTAATATGCTACCAGCGCATGCACAATCTTGCTCCTCGGTTCCTCCCACTCAGTAGTTGCGATATCCTCTTTCCCGAACCAGATCTGAGGTTTGATCAGATTTTCCCGAGGGTATCGAAAATGTGGCCAGTCATAGGTTGTGTATCAAGCCGAGGGTACAGGTGATGTTTGGTTATCGTGAGTGTTCTTGGGATGAAAAAGAGTTTCACTAGGCTATGAGGTAATAAAGGGCTATAGGCCTCCAAGAGCCCCAAAAACCCGAGAAAAATCCAGCGTTCGCAAGCCGCCAGTCCGGTCAGGCTTGGGTTTAGGGCGGCCGGCCTAGGTTTTTTTTGCGGCCGGCTTTCAGGGCCTATCTGACCGGGCCTGGCCGGACTGCAGATTGTTGAAATCCTAAGAGAGATATCGACAAGCAAGAGAGGAAAATGCGATAGAAGAATTGCTTAATTAACTATGATGCTCGGGGGCGTTGCTATATACCCGAGTACCCCTATTGTAGCTGTCCATATCCAGAATCCCACAGACCTTGCAACGCTAGTTCACTAGCTCGCCTGCCAAGCATCGTGAACTCCACGATACTAGCATGAATACAATATGATATCCGCATATTCCAACACAGATATCTGCCAGTAGGCTTCAAAAGGTCACGAAAGGCTTGGCGCTTCGCAGCAACACGATCGCAAACCCGCACAACAACTCCCGAGTACAATGCCGTGGAATAAAGCAGCCGGAAAGCGACACGAAACGACCTTAAATGAGAGGGTCCGAATAATCGAACTTCGTTCTTTGGGCATGAGTTTCCCTCAAATTGAGGCAGAAACAGGTGTCTCTCGAGCCCAAGCCCACAGAATCTACTGGCGCTGGAAAATGTATGGCAACATTAATCCTCAAACACCTCGCACTGGAAGGCCCCCAAAGCTCAATGACCGTGATAAAAGATACCTTGCCCAGTTATCTGATGTGCATCCTCGTGTGCCAGCTAGAGAGCTTTTACATGAATCCAGACTTGATGTTGGGGTTTCAACTCTTGGCCACTCACTGCGCAGCCTGCAACGGCGGGTTATTCTTGCTCGACGCAAGCCATGGATAGGACCTCACAATAGGAGACGAAGAAAGAGATGGTGTAGATTACGGCGCAAGTGGAAGATTTCAGTTTGGCGGAAGCATTGTTATACCGATGAAGTATATCTTCAAATTGCTACTGGAACGGGTTATAGACGAAAGTGTGACGACTTCCCAGACCCAATGCCGCCTATGATTTGAAGAAACTTCAGCTAAACTTTGTTGGAGAGAGTATTGCAGTTGGCTTCTGGGCTGGTTTTACCTATTGTTTCCACACACCACTTGTTCCTATGCGAAAACGAACCGAAGATGAGCGAAGGAGTGATAGCGATCGACTAGGCTTCAATTCACACCAGTATGTCCATGAAATTCTCATTCCACATCTTCGACCACTCTAGAAGAAAGCTGGTGGAGCCGAAGCTGGTGTTCAAACTATAGAGGACGGTGCCAGCTATCATACTTCTATTTATACAGAGAAATATCGCAAGCGCCTTGGTATAGAAAGGATGGACTGGCCTTCCTACTCACTTGATTTCAACCCAATCGAGAATTTTTGGCTTTTATTCAAAACCAACTATAGGAAAGCAGTCTGGGAGAGGAGGAGAATACCCGGTAGTGAAAAGGAGCTGATTGGACTAGCACAGAAGGTATGGGAGGCATTGCCGTGGGAGAGAATTTATGGTTTCATTGATCGTATGCCAAGGCGTGTAGCTAATTGTCTTAAGCGAGGAGGTGGCCCAACCCGTTGGTAGAAGACTAGAGCCCTTCTTGTATCACTATATATTCTTGGTTTTATAAACTCTTGTTTTGTTGTGCTGTATTGCAGTGTGAAAGTTTGGTGGTCAGCCGTTGCCGTTGCCGTTTTTCGTGACTTTTTGAAGCCTACTGCCCCGCTGCAGTGCATCTCCCACGGCTGCCCCTTGGCATCGCATGCAGTCCTGCCACCGCCCCCGGAGGGCACTACCTCACAATCTAGGGCCAGTTGTCTAAGATAAAGACGGCCGTCCTGGGGTTTCACTGCCATGGACCACCTGCTATTGGCAGTCCCCGGTCGGACCTGTGTGGCCCCCGGGCCGATGCGAACACTGCTGCCTTAATTCCCGCTATAGATCGGGCCTCCAGGATGCCTAGCACGCCGCTAGCCGGGAAGGGTGATATCATTATTAAATTTAGGCAGCTCCAGGACTTTCGGCATGTGGTCCGGAATATCCAGTGTGATGTCCTGCGCATCCGTGCAGAAGTACCCGAGTGCTCGGGTAGAAGTGAAAAAATCGGAAAAAAAGATCAGTAAGATAGTAGGGGGGAAGCGAACAGATGGTCAGTATAATGGAGATAGCAAGCGCCGGGGGACACAAACAACTCGGAATGGATACCAATCATATCATCCCACCAATGACAAGCTATACCGAGCAACAATTAAAATCAGTCACAGTAGAAATTGGCCTTATCCCTTGGACGGTGTGAAACAGTAAAATTCGCACCACACCCAGATTGGGCTACATTCAACCAAGAGTGGCTAATAGGGCTGAGTCATTTGAGCCCCCAGGCGATCGAAAATTGCAGCATCTGACCAAACTTGGTTGAAGTAGCCAAATCTGGGTGTGGTGCGAATTTTACTGTTTCACACCGTCCAAGGGATAGGGATTAGTTGACACCCCAAGACACTCTTCAGAATCTCCAAGATTCACTCATTAGAGAAAGGTAGACACCGGCTCAACCAATCCGGGGATCTAATTTCAACAACCTACGAGTACTCGTAGTGTTTCTTTCATAAAGTTTATCTCTTGATCGACACATTTCCCTGTTTTGCCACCGTAAGATCTCCGATGTTTTCGTCCAAGCAAGAGTGGACAAAACCTGTTCTTGTTC
>Ga0307513_10001636_pt1 | contig 32076 bp, 35 predicted proteins | sample 15_EM_MG_FD_202174 | JGI IMG/M metagenome (GOLD analysis project Ga0307513, IMG submission 202174) | Populus trichocarpa ectomycorrhiza microbial communities from riparian zone in the Pacific Northwest, United States - 15_EM | ecosystem: Host-associated > Plants > Roots > Unclassified | place... | reverse complement strand
ATAGTCAGTCCAGGCTGCTACTCCTATGGTCTACAGGACTGGAGTCCAGCCTTACATAATTCATCTTCTGGACTAGGGCGTCCGGGCACTACCGTGGACTGGCCGGACTGGCCGTTTGCGAACACTGCGAGTCTCACCACTCTCATCTTAACTTTCTACCATCCAGGTGTCCTCCGGCAGCGGTTCGGAAAATTGGTAGACATGCCCCCGGGGATCCAAAACAGGTCTAGGGACTTGGCTTCTCGAGGGAACATTTCAGGAAGCAGCAACCCCTCCCGCCCGGTTAGGCACAGTGGAACCTCCGATACTTCCCGCCTCCAAGAATTTCCAACCCCCTCTATTAATTCCAGTGTCTGTGGATCCACCATATTTGATTTATGGAAAAATCCCTCTGAAATTTCCAAGGTCTCTGACAGTTACCAATTCCATATTCCAACGATCCCAATTCCAGAAAACCCCTTCCTTGTCAAAGGAAATTTAGTGGTAAAATTTTATAGTATCATAGTTGTAAAAATGATTCGTCGTACTTTACTGTGGACAATAGAATAGCCTGTAGTTGGCACTACTTATGGCTGTGATTTCTAATTTGAATTTATACTCTCTACTTGTACTCGTTTCCTCATTCCCGGCTGCAAGTAACCTTCATTTTTGTTTCCTCTGTGATCATTTACTACCGGTATCCGTTTTCACCAGTTGTCGTCCAGAAGCCCAATGTGCCAAGAAACTCCCCTTCTCTTTCCATCTTCCCCTTATTTCCAGCTCCATCATGCTGCTCCCTCCGTGCTGGAATTGTCGGAGGTTCCACTGTACTGAATTCACCCCGTGGGCTGATCGTAACGCACCAATCTCAGCGTCCGAACTGGCCGGTTTGAGATAATATAGGTGGCTACCCGACGGAAGTTCCACTTTGGGTTGACAAAGTATGGCGAGTGATATATAGTGATCTGGTTAGGGCCTGTTCTGATTGGAGCGGACCTAGAGAAATCCTCTATTCCTTCCTATCTCAGGAAGATAGGTTATTGTAGGTCACGGTGGGATACTGTAGATGTATCAGAGAGGCGACTTTAACCTGCGGTAGCCAACTTGGTCCTTATATTATTTCCCCTTGCTTAGGGACGGCAGTTGTCCCGGCTCACATTCGACTGTAAGTTGTTATAAACACGGAGATCTAGCTCAGTACTAACTTCCAATTTTCAAGAAACCCTAACTAACGGGCAAGTATTTACACCTTTCAGAGGAGAGGAGTATGGAAAGAGAAAGGAAGAATCAAGTATATCATGTCAAAGAACAGACAAAAACAGAGAAACAAAAAAACAAACAGGGGGGTAGAGCAGTGCAGAGAAAGGAAAGGACGCAAATGCTACAACTTTTTTGTTGCCACCACATACTGAAAAAATGGAGAACCACGACCACCGCCCCCGTTCAATGGAAATGCTAAACTAAGCAAATAAATGGGAGATGAAAAGAGGCTCGAAAGTCTAGGAAAGCAACCGACAAATGTGCACCTATACAACATTGAAAACCTTTTTAAGGTTAATAATAAGCTGCCAATCCTCCTTCGGGACTTCCTCTCGAAAGTGAGATTTGAGCGTATCGATGGTGAGCCTAGAAATTAGTGAGTAGAGGGTGTCCTTCTCTTCCAATTGTCTTCCATATAGGGGTTGGTTAGGCCCTTCAATTTTGACGGCTACAGAGGGCTGCCCCTTTTTGCAAATCGGGATGGCTTTGTGGTTTAGTTCGATGCTTGTACTGTATTTTTACCATCATTAGTATGATATGGGGAGGAAGAAAGGGCTGGGTCGTACACTCTGCCTAGGGAAATTGTTTCCATTTCACCTGTTATAGGATTCTTCTTTACTGCCGCGATAGGTGTTCCGATACGAAGACTGCCCTCGACGACATCGACGCCAACGACAATGGGATCTTTTTTATTGAAGACGGCAACGGGGTTAAGGATGCATGGGAAGACGGCGTTCGCGGCAGATTCACGCTTCTTTTGCTCAGACATTTCCTTTTCAATGATGTCAGTGTGGAATCATTTAATTTTTGGTAAAAGTGGGGTGGGTTGAACCTTTTTGTATGCTGTGAAGGCGTCGAACAGGTGATAAATAATTTCTGCAGTAAAAAGCTTGACTCCGACTTCATCTGCGTATGCTTGCGCTTCCTTGTCAACCTTAACATCGAAGCAGAGCATTACCGCATACCTGATAAAGGTTAATTGCGTCACCTGGGCGGAAATAGTAGTTAATGGAGAGATATCTTACTCTTTATGCTTCTCCAACATTGTCCCAGCCCGCATAACGTCACGTTTGTAAATAGGACCAATGGATATAGTAGAGACGGGAATCGCGCTGGACTTCAAGAACGCAAGTAAGGCTTCTAGCGACCCCAAGGTAGAGGCCTGTACAGCAACACCTGCACCCGATGTCGAAACCTTGCTGAAGAGTTGCTCAAGATCGCTCATGACTTCCATTTCCAAATCTTCTTCGTCGTCGTCAGGGCCGACAAGAAGTAGTCGAGAACCGGCAATAGCATGTTCAAGGTCATTGGCTGCGATCTTCACACCCAAAGCCGCCTTAACCTCTTTATGGTGGACATATTGTGACTTGATACGCAATTCCTTTAATGGTTGTGGAGTGAGCAGGGCTCGGATATTTGTTGATATAGGTCCATTAAGTCCACACATTACGACACGGTCACCCTCCCGCAGCACACCGTTAGAAAGGATAACGTCGATTGTTGTTCCCAATCCTTCAATAACTTTGACCTCTAAAACAGTGCACTCAAGTTCAGAAAGATACATCAGCTTCTCGGCCATACGCTGCTGTGTCAGAGTAACAAGAAGCTTCAACATATCCGGAATACCCTCTCCCGTGTGAGCAGAAGTTGGCACAAAGGAGACATATTTGCCCATGTTCTTGTTCTCGTAAAAGAGCGCTGCATTGAGGCCGTTTTCCTGGAAAGCAACGAAGGTCTTTTCGAGACGATCCTTAAACTCGTTCTGGACGGATTTCTTCTGCTTCGCCAGAGAGTCCTGGAACCCGTTGTTAGGGATGGCTTTCCAGTCGTACAAACGATCGATCTTGTTCAACGCCACAATGAAGGGCGTCTTTCGGTCTCGAAGGAGATTAAGGGACTCGATGGTCTGAGGCTCCAGCCCGTGCATGATATCGACAACCAAAATTGCAATGTTGCACAGCGAAGATCCTCTTGATCGAAGATTAGTGAAAGATTCGTGCCCCGGCGTATCAATAACCAATAGACCGGGTACTTTGTATTCCATTTTGCCATCCTGAAGATGTTAGTCCGGTTTTGCCCCTTCCTAGAAAGCATGGACATACCTTGTTCACCACAGCAGTCTTCTGCTTGATCGCATCCATAGGGAAGTAAGTAGCACCAATCTGTTGAGTGATGCCACCGGCTTCACCCTCCTGGACGTTGGTTTGCCGAATCTTGTCCAGAAGCTTGGTTTTACCAGTGTCGACATGGCCGAGAATACAACAGATGGGAGAGCGGAGATTTTCAACTGAAGCAGCCGCCTTTGCTTCGTCAATCTGCTTTTGCCGACGTGCGAGTTGCTCCTGTTTCCTCTGTTCTGCAAGGCGCTTTGCGACTGATGCATCAACGAGGGCTTCATCGCTACTATCGCTATCCTCTTCCTCGTCAGCGTCGGGCGACTTCTTCGAATGACCTTTTCCACCCTTCGGAGGGGCGGCTTTGGACTCTTTAGCTGCTCCATTTGAAGAGAAACGTAAGTTCACATACTAAAGTGGCGATTTCACAAGAGATCCTACCTGGTTTCTTGGAAGACTCAACCTCTTCCTCCTCAGAGCTCATGTCCCAAGATTCCTTGATGTTGCCGTCTTGGTCAAGTGCCTCTTCCCAGCTGTCAGGTACATCTTCTTCCTCTTTCTTGGCAGCGGCAGCAGCTATCTAGGAGTCAATACTACAATATTAGGAGACATGATCAAGGGATTTACCTTCTTCAGCCTCCTCCTTCTTCCGCTCTTCCTCCTCCTTTGCCTTCTTCTCACTACTCAACCGCTCCTCCTCCTTCCTTTTTTCTTCATCGTCCTCAGCCTTTGACTTACCACCACCCCCCTTCCTAGGCTTCTTGTCATACTTCGGTTTCTTCTTTTCCGCCGCAGAACCACCCTCGAGACCTGCTACTATCAGACCCGATTGCACCATTTGCTGAATTCTCAATTGCGCAATTCGTTGCTTTTCCTTTTCAGCTTTCGTCATATACTTGCCCTCCTTCTTCAATCTCTCAATTCGCTCCTTCTCCTTCTCCTTTTTCTTCTCCTTAGCCTCAGCCTTCGCTCGCTCCTCCTCTTGGCGGATTCGCTCCTCTTCTTCCTCTCGCTTCATCTCCTCTTCTGCGATCCTAGCCGCCTCTTCTTCTTGCCTCCGTCGTAACTCCTGCTGTTTCTGTAGCGCCGCCAAAGCAGCAGGGATTTTTTTCTTCTTCCCACCGGTAGAGTCCGGCGCAGGAGCCGACGGAGCGGCCGGTTTTGCAACTGCTTCTTCCTTTTTTTCTTCCTTCTTTTCCTCGGCCTTGGACGGTTCAGTTTGCTTCTTTCTCGCAGCCTACAATATAATTAACCACTGCAAAAGCTCCAAATAATTAAAAAGCATAAAATCAAACCTGTTCTTTCTTCCGCTGCTTCTCCCTCTCCTTCTTCTCCTTCTCCTTCTCCTTCTTAGACTTAACCTTAACCTCCGTGTCCGCGCCCTGGACTTCATCCTCCTCCAGTTCCTCTGTTTTCTCCATTGGTGCAGCCGCCGTGGGTGCGCTTTTCCCCTTCTTCCCACCCTTCTTCACAGGGCCGAAATCATCCTCTCCAATCTCTGTAACCTCGGTCGGAGCCTTAGCATCGACCGGAGGCGTGGTAGCATCATCGCCGTCTTCTGCAACCTCATCGTTAAGAGGCTTGACTGCCTTGCCTTTCTTTTTCTTGTTGTCCCGGTTCTTCTTGATTGCGGCCATTAAGCCACCGCCTCCAAAATCATCGTCCTCAGCCGCTGGGGGTTTGCTATCTGCGGCGGCGGCGGCGGCAGCTATGGGGTCAACAGAGGGCTGGGCTTCTATGTCATCTTCCCACGAATCGTCGTGAGCCTTCTTTCCCTTCTTTCCTTTTGCCATCTCCTTGTTTGGTGTATGTAATAGATTGTAGTGTGATTGTTGCTACTATCAGGTGGCCCGTACCGCGTTGTGGGGGTGGAGGTGGAGGTAGTAAAGGGTGGTTGTGAACTTTGCGTTGGTGGCAGTGGGGGATAGAGTGCGTTGCGGTTGTGGTGGTGGTGAGGTTGGGACTTGGTTGGTGGGTAACATAGACTGTCCGAAATGCCAAGACCTAGGACCACCAACATCTGAAGTCAATTATGAAAAGAAAACTTATTGGCAGTGCACTAGAAGTGAGTTGAGAAATAAATTCCATGAATTTCCCGCAAAGCACACTTCCGGCCCCCCAGGGAACCCTGCTGCGCGGACAGGAGCAAGATCTTAGGGAAACCTGAATAATGTGAAATATGTGGTAGAAGGATACTGCAGTTGGATCACGCTCTAAGTCAACCAGCTTTAATCCGTTATCGGCCCCACAAGGAAGCCGGCAGCGGCGGCTGCCTGCAGACCAGTAATCACCAATAGTAAACTTATGACACCAATCCAAATAGATTCCTCCTCTCTTCCTTTTTAAAGAAAAAGTAAAAGTAAAAGTAATTGAATTGCATCGGCACATAAATGCGAGATATCCAGAAAGATACTGACAGCGGCTCTCCCCATCCGAAAGTTAAAGCGCCCAAGGCAGTGGCTTAAAATCCATATTAGCCTTAGAATATTTTTTCCTGCAAATAAAATGTTTGACATTTTGAACACCAATTTTCTATTTGCAAGTTCAAGCTATTAAGCGAAACAATCTATGTATTGGGCACAGGCGGTTGAAAGGTCACGACATTTACCTTTTGAGATATTCGCCTTCCACATTTACAACAGCACCCTGTAATCATTTGCCGGGGCAGCATACCCGAGAAAAATATCACCAAAACCACAGCGCAGAAGCAATCGCTTCGTATCCGCGTTAATTGCAACGGGAATCATTAACCTTCTATTAGATGTAACAGGAGATCAACCCCATCTGGGACATTCCACCTAGTCCTTGTCTGCAATGCTCTGCAGCCTCTCCTCAATCTCCTCCTGAGTCAATTTTCTGAACCCAGGCTTCCCGTCTGCACCAACGACACCGACCTCGACCTCCCCACTCTTGAAGTCGACACTCAGAACAGAGCTCAGAGCCGAAATTCCTGTTTCCACGACCTCCTTCCAATCACCAGGAGCGTAATCCTTATTCTTGAGCCTCTTTTCCAAATGGTTGAGGGCTTCCTGTTGCTTGGGCCCCGAAGAGGTAGCTTTGTAACCGACATAGTAGCCAGCTGGGTCGGTTTTGTAGAGCTGAGGACCCACCTCATCGTCGACGGATATGAGGGTCATGGAAACTCCCAACGGACGCATATACGCCTAGAACAGGCTTAGTATTAAGCAAACACGGGAAGACGCAGGGGGGCATACACGTTGAGTGTAGACTTGGTTGATATTCGCCAATCTCTTTGAAAGAACATCGCAGGGCATCTCGTAACCGTATTTGTATCTGAACTCTGCCGCCTCTCCACGAGCACGAGAAACCGCAGCACGGGCGTCGGCAATAGACCCAGTCATGACACAGCCAACAGAGGGGGATAGCTGGAAGATGTATGTGACGGAGGAAGGGTCAAGAAGCTTATCCTATGCAAGCTATTAGCACACCTCTCCCTGCTATTAAAAGAAAATCATCTGTAAACCGTACAGGAACTTTCTTCTGAGAAATCACAACCGCACAATCTTTCCCTCTAATACCAATGGAGGTAATATTTGCTGCTGTGATGGCCTTGAATGCATATTCTATCAAATCAATCAGTCCTCTGAGGCTCAGCGCCACACACCCCGCACCATCGGATAACCTGCTTGCCCATCAAACTGTAGGACAACTAACCAACTTGGTATAACCTCCCCTGATCTGAGAAGATAGTGATGTGTCGATCAAATCCGGCGCTCCCTATGATCTCGCCTGTTAGCATTCAAGTACCCCTCTATAGCTCCACGCTATTCGCAAATCGAGGTGAACCGAGTAAACTAACCAGACATCTTGACGGTCTCTTATTATCGAGGATAGGATACAGTATTTCGGGGTAAGGATGAGAATCCGATGGATTGTGTGCTGATGGTGGGGGGGATTGGCGATGAATCACAGGTGGTCGAGGTTGGCAGTCTGTTTGTCCTCGCTGCTCGGGGAGTTATGGTTCACAAACCTATTAACCCTAACCCTAGAGCAGGGTGTGCCGGCGACGCAACGAGTGACAAAAGAACACCGTTATGATAGAGGAAAACAAAATCTAATCACTGCACGCACCGGCGTAGGAGGGGTCTTCAGGCTTGTCCCAAGGGGGGATAGTGTGTCGACCGGGCTCGTCCTGTGTCAGAAATATGTTTGTGACCCGCTAACGATACCGGAAGATAAGGAGAATAAAATTGACCTGGATCAATACGATGTAACGTTGCATACACAGAAAGAAAAAGGAGGGAGTGGAGTTAGACCCAATTGAGATGAAGTAGCCGCAATCCAATTGACTGTTGAAAGAGGTATGGCTATGCTCGTCTAACTAAGGAAACACGATAGTGCCTTATCCCGACAATTCTACGCGCCAAGCTAGCTACCAAACAGGAAGTTTCGGTGGGAGAAAAAGACCCCATAGAACTACCTATCATATCCTATGGAATTGTCGTAGCCCACCCCGGTATTCGCGCAGCTGGATCCAAGCCAGATGCTCTCATGATATAATAATTATTACAGCAGTGATCCCCTAGCCAATAATGAGCCCATAAAAGTTCATAAACATGTACGGCCCAGAAAAGAAAACTGTTCTATACAACTAGCTTGAGTACATGACCTAACAAACTATTCCATACCCATATAACAATAATAATATTATGGCATCTCGCTCTTCAAATTACTGTTTCCACCCTTGCAAGCTTCCCATGAAATGTTTGACACATTTAGTAGCTCACCATTCAAGTTTCCAGCAATCTAATAAATACCCGGAAACTAAATAATAGTTATCTTGCATAAAAGGCTTTTAATAAATGCAAGGTACTCATATCTATCAACACAAATGAGGGAATGCTCTTTACTATGCTTGCTGTGACAATTTCAAAATAGTACTGTCTGAATTGTGTTTTTGAAAATCTTTTACTCTTATTTGCAATCTCTGTTTCAATCTCACCAGTAGTTTCAATACCTATGTCTCAAGAAAGCTTATTATAATACAGAAGCTATTACAAGAGGGCGCAAGAGGTTAGAAAAGCAAGGCATCGAATAAGAGGTTGTTAATATACTATAATAGAGACTCCACCTTAACTTTTAAAACTGCTTGTCTACTAGCATAATACTTCTAGTATTATTAGATCATTAGTGAGGTCTAATAAGAGTATCCTATAAGAATTTAATCCAATCCCTAAATAATAAAACCAAAATGGTGGTATTAGTAAAATCTTTAGCCAAATTGAGTTCAAAGAAAACAGGATAATATATCCCAGATGAAAGATTTGCAAGCCTAGCAATAGTCCTGTTTAGAAAACTAGAAAAATGGCATTTTTCTGACTTTTGTGGCATTTTTGTTGCGAATGAAATATTAGAATATTGCATCTTTTTTATTATAGCTCAACATAGAAGCCACCTACTAGGCTTTTCTTTTTATTCAAATAGTCAAAATAGCAGCTACTAACTAAATATCAAACCTCCTGTACCCATTCGGCCTAAATCATGATTTCAGATTGCGAACAGGTCAAATTACAGCATGCCAAACAGCCTCTAAGTTATCATAATGGCGGTGGTAGGGCATTGCAAGCAATCGGAGCCAGAGAGAGCTATTCACACACCAAAAGTGGCCAAACTTAAGCAACAGAAAAAACAAATTTTTCAAACCTGCTGGCCCCAGATGCCAAGAGAGGATTTGTGCATGTGAGGGTTTTGGGTAGAGGAGGCAAAAATTGGTCAATAACGTGTTCGCCAAAGTCCCCAAGCCAACGCAGCCCAGCCCCTTGCTTCCTGTTATAGTAGTGTGTGAGAGCAGACTCAAGACACAAAAGAATAATTCGGGGTGTAAAGATCGAGCCCGAGCCTACTCACCCCTCTGAGCTTAGGACGACTAAGCTCTCACGGTAGCCCAAACCAGAACTGTATTTCTAATATTCTGAACCCCTTAGAAATTACGGATCAATCCGAACCCGCATAAGCAAACCATTTTCCAGGCAACCAATTAGAGAGTTTGCGCAAGGAGACCTAGGTGTCAGGAAAACAGGTTATTTTCTGTTAACCTAAAAGTCTTGGACACCCAGGTGGGTAGTGAGACCTGGAAGAAGTGTAAAATAGGGCTTTTCGGACCTGAAGAAATCTGATCGCTGCAGGACAATAAATCAGCAGCAACACAGTACTCTTTTTACATTTTATTAAAACGTGTTACTGATGATAATGTTAGGCATTCAGTAGTAGATTATCATCTGTTCTGTAGCAGTCAGTGTGGTTGGTATCATACCCAACTTGTGTATCTTGGAATCCTAATTTGAGCAGGGAACAAATTTGACGGCAATGCGATATTACCCTACTCAATCCCCATCTTCCGGCTACCAAGCTATGATACCTACACCTGTGGCGCAAACTCATGCTTAGACCTAGGTCCATTTCCTATTAACCGCCATCTAGGTCCCCACGCGCAAACTCTCTATTTCTGAAATAGAAGTTTGCCCTTCAGATATCGAAGCCGCTTGACAAAAGACGTGATAACGGTTCATACCATTATTAGGCATTCCTCCAAGTGCAACACATGATGTTCAAAGAAGAATAGTGACTTTTCCCGCCTGGCTTTCCCATGATATCATACATCTCCAAGCTCAAGGTCGGAGATTATTCTTCCTCTCTTCATAATAACGATGTTGTACCGCGGGATCTAGAATTAAGACTACACTCGGGGACCTAGTGACCACAATACCAATAGATAATAGGCCAAGGCAGGAATATACTTACCGCGTCACGCTTATTAGAAGGGCGTTTCACACTATGAATACTATGGTACATAAATCAGATATCATACATAAATACCATGGTTAAAAACCATAACCCTATGATAGGTAACGAGGGCTCACCCAGGAAAAAACGTCACTCACAAGTTAACCCCAATTGCGTATGCAACGCATCCCCTCACGAACAGAGCCCCCCCCCAGAGCCACCTTAATTACTCCATCCTTATCATTGGCCATCCTCGTACCTTATCCTTTTGAAATTTTTATAAGACATCCCACTCTCCCCTCTCTCACCCACCGCTGTGAGCCTCTTTACACCTTAATCCAGTAAGCGCTCTCCCCCACTCCTCTACTCCTCTCCTTCCCAAACCTCATACTCTCACATTTCTTTTCCCCCTCAACACCCCACACCCCACTGTACCCAAAAGCGATCATCCGCACCTAAGAAAGGCAACTCAAAACACTGAACCCGCAGCAAATCCACTTCCCCGGTACCAACGGAGGAACTCCTCAGGAATCCAGCCTGAGGTAGCCAGGCCTCCCTCGCAGTCGGCCTTGGAAGTCCCACCTACAGACATAGGACAAACCTCCAGTGCGCCTTCGGAGGAAACGGGACGGGGCGGAAAACCAAGGCTGTCAGAACACAAATCTGATACAAAGATGCCCTTACCGTCCAGAGCCACTTTCCTCCAACCAACTCCACTGTTGCCCATTAATCCACCAACGCCGTTCTCGCATTATATCCACGAGGATACTATTGCTACATCAGCACCCGGAGGACGTCGGCCACTTCAATCCCCCCATATTTCGTCGGCTGCAATAATAGACTTCCTCCACAGGGCCTTCGAAATGGATAGAATCAACAGTGCAAGTTTTCCACAACCATATAGACCCTTCCCGTCCAAATTATTTTGCAGCGCGCTAATACCTTATCAAGCAGGGATATCTTCATCTCATGAATTTGATTGTCGAGCGATTTAACACAAATGCTCTTCCAGCCTCTAATGGCCACCCACGGATGTATAGCTCATTGGTCCTGGGTCCCGAGCCTCTAAAATCGAGAAGGAGAGATAGAAGGGGTTCGCATGCTCAGGGAGTTGATCCTCTTGCACACACCCTCACTCGAATCTTTCTTCCCGGCCGCTGTGAAACGACAACATGCAGAGAAAGATATGACGCTTTTGTACTTGGCATCGAAGATTGTGAGTGGTCTAATGCTAAGCTATGGGTCAAGTCCATCGAAAACAATCGCCATGAGCTCAGCTATCTCTATTCCATATTCCATCACCGAGCTCCGGACGCGATCATCTCGATAAGAATGGAGAGGTGGATGGTGAGAGTTCTTGGCGGAAAATTGGAAGAGCTCATGTTTGTTGAGAAAGCTCGCACGAGGGGTTCTCGTACCCAAATCGTCCCTCTCTGGGACCAGATTCCAGCAATCCACCCAACCCTGATCGATGAGGTGCGCGCTAAGACACAGCTAGTCCAAACACGCAATCTCCCGGGACTCGACACGGCGCAACCACTTGGGCCGGTTAGATGGGCCACATGGGGTTCTCACCAACCCCAGCAACCGAAGGCTTCTCATCAACCGTTTCAACACACACACCATGCATCTCGACAGCTCCCGGCTTCCCGCAGCTTAGACATGACCTATCCTAGCCTTTATTCTCTGAATGTCCAGCAAGCTCCAATATCCCATAACGACTCACACTTCAGTAACCAGTTTTTTGCAAGCCTTCCGGCCAATGACAATTCTGGCGAGGGCACCAACCCCACTCCTAGCGCCACTCTAGACGGCGAGAAACAGGGGCCGTTCCTTAAGAAAGCAAAATCCGCTAGACTTAGTGGAAACACCGAGTGGCCAGACTCAGAATCCCAAAAAAAACCACAGCAAGCTGCCCTACCACCTCGAGTCGTTATACCCAACCCGAGTGGCAGAACAACCCCCCCACATAAGAGAGGGATGGCCCCAGAGAGGAAACAAACATACTCGGAGGTGAGCCAGAAGGTGTCAGGTAGGGTCATTAATTCTGGATCGCCAGGTAAAGGTGAGGGCAAGGATGGCCTGTTGACCACGAAAGGCTCTGATCCTTCTGATAGAAGACAGAAAATTTTAAGACCCATCAGATCAGAGGGGTCACTACCCCCAAAACCCCCTGCTCCGGGAATTGGCAGAGGTAAACCAAGGAGCCACCCAAACAGAAGAAATGAGGCGCCTCCGGTCGTAGACCCCAAAGTGGACAAAACACCTGCCCCAGTAACTTGGAGCTCTGTAGTCAAAGGTAGCCCTATATCAAAACCTGCTAAGGAATCACAGATGACGCCATCAAAGCCTCCAAAGTCAACCGGCATTACCCAATACACCAAGGGGACTCATACAAAACCGCAGACTCCATCAAGATCAAGCGAGCCAGTCGATACTGCTAAGGAAATGCAGATAGATATGCTCGCCGAGCCCGATCCGGCCGAGGTTCAGTTTACCAAGAAAACGCAAAAGGAGTTACAACCTCCGATAAAGGCAGGCGAAATCACCGAGTCTATTAACGAACGACGAGCAAAGTCATCGGGCTCTCCTTGGCTTGTCAATGTCCCTCAAGAAGTTCCCAACCCAGCAGTAATGGCACTAACTTCACCCACCCCGGCTGAGGTATCCAGATCTACTAAGGAAGCCCAGGCAAACGCATATACTTCTTCCTGGGCAGCTAGTAGCTCCCAGTCTCCGGAGAAAGAGGCAAAGTTACCTGTCACCCCTACCAGTAGACAAACTGATGTTCCAGATGCTGCTAAGGAAGTACAGATTATGGGGGTAACCCCACCTCCACCACCCCGCACCTCCCTGCCCGTGAGTCCGCCACATGTAGAGCCAGTCACTCCGCCTAGACGGACCATGAGCCCCCAACAAACCGGAGACGAGACATCGAAAAAGGCCGTGGATACTCAACTCTCCGCTTTGGCAACGCCATTCAAGCCAACTCCCCGGCCCCAGGACCCAACCCAGGGCAATCCCGAGCAGGAGGAAACTAGTGCTATTTGGCCGGCTGGGCCCACTTGCCCAAAACCGGCGCTTCCCAACAATGATCCGAAGGCCTTAGCTCTCATTGAGGGCTTCTACAGGACCCCACAGTTTCGAGCCTATCTGAATAAGTCCCATCGTCATTTGCTATTCCAGGAAAACCTTCTAAGAGTCCAGTATTTCAAGATCAAGAGTGTTTTCGAAGACGAGTGGGCACATATTAGCCCCAGACACAGGGAAGCTGTTGCTATCAGGGCGCTTTCAAACTTAGCCGAGACAAGGGACACGATTCAGTTTGGTGAGCGCGGAATTGATAGCATGCTATGGAGACTAGGCTTGAAAGCAGAAGGTAGAGGAGTATCCCTACAAGAACAATTAGTGAGATGGAGGGCAGAGTATTGTTTCGAGCTGGATCCTAAAGCAATTGGATCCTCTCCTTTCTGGCTATTCAGCATCATTGGCTGGATTATCGGGGGAGAGCCGCCACTCCGACAAGCATTTGTACCGGCATCCCATGAAGTTGTCCCGGGAGATCAGAAAGGGGATGCTTCGGATAACCCCACTGGATGTAACTCCTGGTGCCCCGATGACTGTCCACAATGTGGAAGTCCAGTCGACTCTGACGGATCTTCGACGGGTACTGTGACACAGAGTGACCAGAATGACAAGCACAAGTCAGGACTAGCGCCCACTTTCCCGGGGTGGTCATCAGTACATAGGAGGGGAATCCCTCGTTCAATTTCCACTCAATCGCTCAGTACCTTTCTCCCCGAAGGAGCCAAGACATCGGAGGAGTTATTCGCAGAATCATTCCCATCTCTCCCCTCCCTACCTATGCCAGAAGTTTCACTCCCACCCCTTGAGGACGTCCGCTTTATAAGCAACGAGATGCTAGATCCGATCTTCCACCACAACAACAGGCCAGAGGAATGGCACCTAGCCCATCCCGGCGCTTCCCAATTCATAAAGCTCGTTCAAATTGACACAGCGCTCTTCTATTGCGACTTTATCGAAGAGATTCTTCGAATTGTTGACTCGATCCGCCGCGAGAGGGTCTGGTTCCGCCTTCCGACCACCACAGACTGGAACGACGGTGGGAGTATTCCCACGGACAATAGAGATCATGAGCGCGGCAGGCACTTCGGCGGCAGTTCGAGCTCCCTCCGTTACCGCTCTACAAGCCCCGAAAATAGTATCGGCCCAGAGTGCCAGCTTCAGGAGAACACCTCTAGAAGAGCCGAGATGGAGAAGGTGATTGCGGGGGAGCGTGAGCGTGTCTTAGCGTTTGTCGGAGAGACCCAGCGCACCGCCGATCATTTCGTCCTTGGCATCACCCTCGTTGATGATATGACCGGTGAGCCGGTAGATAGCGCACATGATGGGGGACTGTGGGGTATCCCTATCAAGGACGAGGAGCTGCAGGCTGTGTATGACCACTGCGAGAGGTTGAAGGTGTTGCAGGGAGACTAATCAACGTGCAATGGGGTGGTACAATAGAGCAAGTTGTGCGATACCATAATCCCTTTTCTAAAACGCGAGCTGCAGATACAATTCGTGGTTGTCGGAGTACGAAAACCAGAAAATCCTCAAGCGTTTCAAACAAAACAAAAATAATAGGTATCTAGCTTTTTTAACCGGTTTCTTCTGTCCTTCCCTTTTCTATTTTCACTTTATTATACCCCTCTTTTTCTTTTCTGAGCCTACACCTATTGTCCTCTCACTTATTCGGAAAAACATACACACCACCGCGCATTAACATCCAGGACAGAGTAGCTTTGATTCCAGTTCATGTGCCATCTGGGAGGCTGGGAGGGTACTTTGAAAATTATCTTCGTTCAAAATATTCTATTTGTTTGCCTTTACACAAAATGTCTGTTCTTATTCTTGCCTCCCGCTTTTCTTTGCCTTGCTTTCTTGCTGTATCTACCATAATAAACTGTTATATCATACACGCGCACATAAAGTACGGCAAAGTACAGTACTAGTAGAATAGGCCCTTCTCCAAAAAAAAAAAAAACTGGCCTACACCGCAATTGTATCTTTTCCTCTTCACACATCGGTAAGCACTCGAGGAGGTCAGTAAAAATCGGAAACCCATTTCCACTGATCCTATACAATTCTCTACAGAGACAAGGTCGTGTCTCCGAATTCCCAATTGCCTCCCCGCGTACTGTATAGCACTCATACCCCACGGCATATAATACAAAAACCAAACCAAACCACCATACTATTGCACATATTTTCCCACCCCTCTCCCGACAGAACACACACGCAAGGTATTTAGCGCGATGTTCCGTCTCTTGTTTCGTTTCGTTTCGTTTTTGTTTTGTTCCGCTCCGGCCAGGAACGTGAGCGGTGTGTGTGTGTGTGTGTGTGTGTGTGTGCATAAGCAAAGCAAAGCAAAGCAAAGAAAGAAAGAAATTGGAAAAAACATCCGGATCACGTCATGTCATGGACAGGACAGGACAGGACAGGACAGGACGCTGTATAGGCCCATTTACAAAACGAAGGCGACGAAAGGCGCTTTTTGTTTCTTTCCTTCCTGCTTCTTTTGGGTGATTCCCCGCACCGTTTTAGACTATCTATCTATCTATCTATCTATCTATCGGAAAACAGTTGGGGGAGGTGCAGGGAGGGAGGGAGGGAGGGAGGGAGGGAGGGAATTCTAGAGGTCTTGGTGTGAGGTTGAGTGATATTCCATTCCTTACTGACTTACTTCCTTCCCTTCGGGGGTCGGTATGGTTTATCGGTGGGGGATGGAAGAGGGATGGTTGAGGTAGGTTGCTAGTTAGCTAGCGCTTACAACTTGTGCCTACTATCGTGTAACGCGTGTGGCCATGATATGCATGGTGAGCGCTAGGGGCTAGGGCATTAAGCGATGGGGTGCGGCATATGCATCGAGAGGGAAGGAGGATACTGTAGCGGCCTGGTTTATTTGCCCTTGTGTAGCGGGTTCACGTAGAGAGTGATGGGATGAATAGATAAATACGAAGCGGAGGCTACGGTATTCTCGTACAGTATCATGAGGTAGACTAGACTAGACTATTATCATGCATAGGTATGGCTAAGCAGGTAGGACGAAGAAAATTGTTAAAAAGTAAGAATAAGGAAGAAGGAATACAAGACAATACAAGTTAGAAATGAGAATGAAACACGCTCAAAGTGCCCAGCACAAAGGTAAGTAAAAAAGTAAAACGTAAAAAAATAAAAATAAAACCCACCGACAAAACCTAATCCAATGCATCCTCTGCCAGGTCCTCCGTCACCTCCATCCCCCTCCCTTCCATTCCATATCCATTCCAGAAAGAAAAAAAGAAACATGAAAAGAAAAAAAAACCAAAACCAAAACCTCCTCAATGCAGCCATAAAACGAGGGCAAAAAAGTGAAAGGAGTAAAGGGCGAAGCGAGAGAAATAAAAATAAAAAAATACACGAATATCAACGTTTTTCCAATGCCACCCAAAGACAGTTAAAAGAGAAACCCCCTTGAAAAAAAAACAATGAAAACCAACCCACGAACAAAAAAGTGTACCAAGAGCTATCAAACAGTGCAACTATCAACTTCCAAACAAATCTGTCCAAGAACCAATGAATGAGGAGAAACGCCGTCAGCCTATTAATGCTGTCATTGTCGCCAAACGCCCATTTTGTTCCCAATCGAGCAAAATCATGTTCACGTAATGAGCGCTTGTTGATAGGATAACGGCGTCCCCACCTCAGTTCTCAAAAGGGGATATATGCCGATCTGTAGGAGGTTTGGAAATCTGCTGTTCGAAAAACCCATATGGTTCTCATTTTTGCCCCCTTTTACCAACCAAATGAAACCCCCAAAACCCCATATCTCGCCCACCTATGAACCATTTTTGTTGCTCCGAATCGAAAAGAAAGTACTGCCCGAAATTATTAAGAGTAGTAATGTTGATAAATGGATTCCTTTCGCATCTCCTCGTGTCGTGGCGTCCAACTTTCGTGAGCTTCTTTTTTTCAATCGGAGATCCTCCTCTTACTGAGAATTGAAAGCAGTGGGAATATAAAAAAAAGTAAAAATGAAAAGTAAAAATGAAAAGACAAATCACAATCCCCAAACATAAGCGCCGCATTAATTTCTTTTGTGCCTGTCCCAACCCCAACCCGCCACCATTCCCCTGGTATCTAGGATCCTCGATCACCAGGTGATAAGGAATTGAATAAATTCAATGTGGAAGAAAAGAAGCGATAAAAGGAAAAAATAAAATAAAACAATAAGAATAATAGCGCTCGAAAAATCAAAGATGATTTCGCTATGCCAATTCATGCCTAGGCACCTGTCATATTACCATTACTCGTCTCTCTTTCTCTTACGCCGGCTCTTCTTGGACTCTGGTGAGGACGAAGAAATCTTATCCTTGATTCCCGATGAGGCCTGAGCTGCATTGACAAGGACGATACCTAATGATTCGCTATGCTCCGAAAGCATATCTGAATCATCCTCACCCATCATGTCGCCATCGATGAGGGTCATGTGGATGGTGGTACTTCCGTGAGTTCGTGCATGCTGACTCAGGTTATCGGAGCGTGAGAACTTCTTGCCACACTCGCCGCAAGAGAAGGGCTTATCCTTGGTGTGGAGAGAACGGAAGTGCCTCTTGAGGTGTTCCTGTCGGCGGAAGCGACGGGAGCACAAGTGGCACACGAAAGTCTTTGAAGGATCCTCAGTCAAAGACTGCTTGCGTCCACGGCGGACGACGGGTGTTGAAGAAATCTCCTGCGAATCCGAAGACTCATAGAAGGATGCCTCAGTTGGGGCTGGCGTGATTGACGATTCGTGGCAGCTCGAGTGGGAAAAGAAATCACCATCACAAGCATTCTCGGGGTAACCGTTGGCTCGGGCGTTGGCAATTATCTCGTCAAGCTCTGCTTCCGAGTCTTCATATGTTTCAACCTTGACCTTCCTCTGAACCTTACGTTGCTTAATAGGAGGGACTGCCGAGCTTCCTCGGGACGAATCAGACGGCGGAGGAGACAATGGTGCTTGGAATTCCTGGTTGTCCATATCACCAGACACACTCTCGTCATCACTCATATCATCCATTTCCCAGCCCTCCTCCTCATCAAAGCTATCACGCTGACGCTTGCTCTCGAGAAGATCAGCGGGGTTGATAGTGTTCTGTGGCATATTCATCAATCCAGAGACAAGCTCGTTATCAGACTCGAAGTCCGAGAGCTCCTCGAGACCAAAGAAGCTGTGGGCAAAATCCTTTCCCTCTGTCTTAATATCGTCCTTTCCGACACTGAGCATGAAGTTGTGTTCGTCATCATCATCACAGATGGAAGGAAGAGTAGCAAACTCCAAGTCCTTGTCAGAAGCAGAGGGATTAGGCGACGGGTAAGTAAGCTTTCGTGGGTCACAGAAATCGAGCTCTGAAGATGACGAGTGATCCGAAGCTGGTGACAACGACGGACAAGCCGGCAAAAGAACCGAAGGGCTCGAGTGAGTTGGCAGTAAACTAGGAGGATAAATATATGCTATCAAACAACCATCTTAGCCAATTGACTCAAAATTAAATGAATTCAATAACCGAGCAATACCTGGAGTCATGGGTGGGCTCTCTTTCCACAGCTCCGGAGTACCAGGAAGCTGAATATCTGATGGCGTAATGGTGCCATTGCAGCCATCATCCAAGGACCACGAAGTGATTAAAGGTGTAGTGGTGACAGTGCTCATTGGTGGAGTGTTGACCGAGTTGCATGAAAGTGTTGGAGTAGAGGGGAAAAAGTACATGTCACTACCGTTGTGTCCATCCATACCAAGAAGCGTGGGAGATGAAGGTGTAAGAAGGCCGGTCTGTTTCTGAAGAGCTTCTGGCGACAAAGTACCCGCAGCCAGAAGAGGCGTCGGCGATGCCTGTAATGTGGGTGGCTTCAGATGGGATGACGTGGGCCTAGAGTACACCAAAGAGGACGGGTATGGCACACTCGAATTCGTTAAGTTCTGGTCGCATTGAGAAGCAGACTGCTGCTGCTGCTGGGAATGGCCATTGGGATGAGGCAGGAAATGGCCATGCTGCTTTGTCTGGGAAGTGGTATCCGGAGTATAGTAGAAGAACGATGAGGACTCCATTGCTGTTGCTGTTGTTGCTGTCGTTATATAGTAGTGGTAGTGTAGTAGTAGTAGTAATTATTAGGTTGTTATAGTTGTAATTGAGAACTAATCGATTAGGTATGGCTTTAAAACTACGAGTGCTGATTTACTAAAGGCGTATATATAAATATATGGTTAGGTGTTTCGTGGAGTTGTGTAGGTAAACGTCACACAGTTATTATTCCAAGTATCGTTTTGTGAAAGAGTGTAAAAGTTTAGTGAATGTGATCAGTGGGATTCCAAGGGAAGGTGATTTTCGTAGATATGGCTGGTTCGTAGTTGCGCGATTTCGGCAAGTTTGACGAATTAATATTAGGTGGCTCGTTGAACGTTGATTGTTTTTTTTCTCTGCCAAATAATAAAAAGAAGGAATTCAAGGAACTGGCGAAGAGCTCCAGTGGGTTTGTGTATATTTGATAGAAGAAGAAAAAATTGGACAAAGAGCACGTCCCTCAAGGTAGTCGTCGGAGGGCGAGGTAGGAATGGGAGAGAGAGAGCCAATGCCGCGCAAAGAGAAGACCAAGAAAATCAAACAAACTTAAAGGAAGGGAAAGGAAAACCCGAAAGCTCACACAGCACGAGATGATGATGATCCAAAGGAAATAAAAGAAGGTGAAGGTGTGAAGGGAAGAGAAGGACGGTCAAGTAAACCAGAAGGAGATGGGGCGGATGGTGGGGAAGAAGAGGAAAAGAGGAAGAAGGGAAGGAGGCTGTAGCTGCCAGGATTAGTAGAAGTTATTTTTCGGGGTGGTGTGTGGGTTGGGTGGGTGATGGGTGATGGATGGATGGGGTGGATGAGTGTCTGTGATGGGTGGGAGGGATTGTGGTTGGATCATCTTGGGGGGGGGCGGCGACGGATCGAGTCGCTCTGCTTGCCTCTGCTGCTGGTGCTGCTACTGTTACTGCTGCTAACTCCATCTCTTCCAACTTGGCCGCTTCACACAGCTCAGACGGTCACTCACAGGATATCACAGGTACCGGAAAAAGACCGACAAGGCCCTGCCTCCAGTTGCTCAGTCGCCCAGAAAAGAAACCAGCAACAGGAACACAGCCAAAGAAAGCAACCAAGCAACACAAAATCCAATCCCGGCAACTGGAAAAGGCAAATGTGGGCAAAAAAAAAGAAAGCAAAATATGATATATTTGCAGATTGGGTGAAATGTGTGGATGAGGATGATGGTTCCAGCAACAGTAACTGCAAGTTACGGTAAATCACGGTAGCTGGCTGGCTGTGCGAGTTGAGAAGCAGGAGCAGCATGGGTTCAACATTTGACATGGGAGATGTATCTGGTTAGGGGGAGTGAGCGGTGGGTGGTAGGTTGTGTAAAAAAAGGATTTTTGTGGACCGAACGATCCACACACCCTCAAGTTAATGTCTCTTGTGACGATTGGAACAACCACTCTCCTCTCGCCGCTCAGAGAGAAACGCCAGTTCTGCGCTTGCCTTGATGGACAGCTATCCATCCAATCACATCCCAGTACCACCGCTGGAAAAGGGAAGAAATGAGGCTGCGGACTGCGGCCATAGACAAAGTTTTGGACAAAATAATATATTTTCCCTCTTGCATCTTACCAAATGGATTGTACAGTACAAAAACAGTTTCTTTTTTTTCTTCTTCTTCTCTCTCTCTCTTAAAAAGAAAAAAAGAAAGGAAAAGGAAAAGGAAGAAAGGAAAGAGTAGCAACACAGTTTTTGAACTATTCTCGAATTTACATTTCCACCACTTTATTATTATAAATATCATTGCTTGCACAAGTACCTGTACCTGTGCCATGATCTTTTTCCTTTTTCCTTCTTTTTTGTTATTACTTTTTTTACATCGAGAGGTGAGGTGTGTGTGCAATTGGAACTATTTTCCTTCCCAACTGCTCAGTTGGGCAGAAGCAACACAACCCAAGGCAACGCAACGCAACGCAACATGAGATTAGGAACAGAAAAGAGCCGATCAAGGGAATTTGATATTTTTACGCAGTGCATCGACGATTAAATCTTTTTTTTTTACCCCCTCCAACTCGACTCGTGCATCGCAGTCGATACAGCTCAGGTACAGTACTCGAGTACATACAGCAACAGCGCAAGCCCCCGATGGTTGGCAGGCACGATGAAGTCAAAATACAGTTCGCTAGCTCGATACTCGCTGAACTGGCTGCTGGAAACTGGGGCTGGGTTTATCGGGTTGGGTTGGCTGGAACTGACGCTGCCGCTGGGCTGGGGCTGGAGAAATTGACCGCTCAACCACCTCACCTGGTAAAGTTGAGAGAAATTTTGAATCGGCGGAAAGCAGAAGAAGAAAAAAGAAAGTACAAAAAAAGACCTCTCTCTTCTCCGCTCAACCACAACATGCTTCAACGCTCAACCAAATGGGTGGAGAGTCATTGACCATCAATCACCTATCACTCACGAGCGGCGACTGACGAGCGACGAAGCCCATCTTGCCAATGTCTAATGTTACGAGTATGATATTGCTTGAGCACCATACGAGCACATATACCCATGCCTTCTCCCAGTTTCCCCCAACCTATCCTTTGAAAAGCATGGGTTCCGCCGCGAATAGGGCGCTCCCAAGGGTCCCGGAGCTAAAGTACGGTAGCAATGCTCGATGCACCGATATGACAGACTAAAACCTTCTCGCCGCCATGGCCTGCTCGAGGGCGGCCAGTAAAAAGTCACCAGGCAGCCAGCCCCATCGCATCACCCCCCTCCTCCATCTCATCACTCATCACCCATCACCTGTCCTTCCCTATCCCGTCAATCAACCAAACTAAGCGGCAAGATCTCTCCCCCGTAATCATTTTAATCGTCGGTAATTTGGGGCGTTCAGCAAGCAAGAGAGAGAGAGAAAAAGAAAAGAAAACAAGAAGACACACACACACACCTTCGGCTCTGGTGATGGTGGCAGTCGCCGCGTGTGGACAAGCCAGGGAAACCATTCATCCAACCCGAGATCCAAATTCCCAGCCCAGCAGGAAAACTCACGCTTCTCTTCAGCACCTTCCTTCATCTCTCCCGGAGCCCTGAATTCAACGAATTCCGTCATTTGCTGCGCTCGAATAGCTAAGGGGCAAGAAGCTCAGCCTCAGCCTCAGTACCATACCCGTGAAAGAATGAGTACGATGATGAAATGCATCCTCGGAGGGAATAGATGAAAAATTAATAATCCGCTCACGCATCCGCATTTTCTCGTTTTTTGCCCATCGATCTGTAAATTGCCACCGATTCGTACGAATCACTTGACATGCATCAAGATGGAAAGATTGAAGCTGAGGAAAGTGGCCATCACCAATCAATCACCCGCTGGAATATTCCCTCCGTAACGTCTCTCTCCATCCACGCTTACCGCCGTCGTATAATTCGAGTAACCCAGTCCCACCCAAACCTAGAAACATAGTTCCTCAAAAAAAAAAAAAGAACGATTAATCCCTCCCTTACCAATTGGAAGGAAGGAAGGAAAAATATCCACTCATTCATCGCACTGATCCAAAAAAGTGGAAAATGAGGAAAGCAGACCCTGAGCACTACCCTTTTTTCTTTCTTTTTGGGAGATGGCAAGGGAGAGCTGAACAAGGTCCAACCTTGAACATGTTTTGGAGGGGGGGAGGGGCTTCGCGACTCTTGCTCGCTCGCCCGCTCGGTCGTCACGGCCATCCATGTCTGCAACTTTTTTTTCTTTCCTGAACTGGGAGGGGCGGGGAATCTCCAACCGGACGCTCCGGCCGTGGATTGGGGTTTGGGGGGATACATGGAGGGAAACGATCTTGACAATTCGGGAAAGTGTGATACGGCACGGGTACGATATGATACGATCTGATATGATGTTTGTTCGGTTGGTTAGCCCAAGGGTAGAATAATATTATTCCGAAAGTGAAAATGTTAGGTGGTCTAGATGGAAGAGAGGAATCATAAGCCCAGCCAGTCAGCCAAAGCGGTCAGAAAGAGCACGATAGAGCAGAGCAAAAGTAACGATATGAGGAAGAAGGAAAAAATCAAGAAAGAAGTCAAAGCAAAATCCAAAACCGAGACAGGCAACAAAAAGCAGGAACACTCACTCACTCGCGCCCAAAACTACAGACAAATTGCCGTGTCTGTCCCATCCCATCCAGTTTCTGTCTCGCCGAAGACAAGGAAAACAAGGGTCGGGGCGCTAAGACATCCATTATCCATCACTCCATCATACAAGATGCAGGAACGGAGGAACAGACGAATGTTCGACTCGTACAAGCAACCCAATCCCCTGCCGCACCACCACCACCACCACCACCACCACAATCCCCGGCTATTATCGCATCAGCCGTTCTCTTCAAACCAGTACCGATTTGCCCTTTTTCCCTTTTACCCCAGAGAGATAAACGATTCCCGGGTATCATGTGGAATCTCAGGATGCCCTCATGGTTAGCATAAGCTACCGTAACTGATGGTGAGAACTACGGTACTTTTTAGTTACATTAGCTTGAGTGACCTCGCCTATCATGCGGCCTCTGGGCCGAAAGGTCGCCTGGTACTGGTACTTGTACTTGTGCTGAAGTAGAACCAACCCTTACCGCATCGTGTCGAGGAGGGTCGTCTAACCGTGCGATTCCGGGGTCAACTGTACCTTTGCGGGATTGTGTGATACTGTAGATAAGTTTTTTTGATTTCCATGATAGGTTTGGTACCGTGTTTTACGGATTATCATACCCGAGACCACCTATGATACTGGGCGATATGATAAACGAGGGTTCCGCTTGAGGAAGAAGGCCGGGGAGCAGGAGGAGGGTGGGTGTGGAGGAATTGAAGCAGCTCACACCCCACGATACCGGCGAGGCGTTTCTTGAAGCAAGCTAGTCCATGTCTGTAAAAGACCCTGCATCGCGCTCAAACTCAATTCTACCTCTGACTTGAGCACCTTCCTTCCCTCCTTCAGGTTTTTTTCTCTCTCATTATTCTTCATCGTCAAAGCGAAGAGGTCAAGACGGTGTTTTGGTTCTTTGGGCATATAGGACAAGCACTGCCACAGCCTATCAGATATCATCATGTTCTTCCTTCTTTTCCTCCTTCCTTCCTTCCTTCCATGTATGCGCGAGGTACTTTTGCGGTATCTTCCATCCACCTATTCCTCGGTACCGACAGAACAGACAGATAGGTTCACTTCACTTAACTTCTTCACTTCAGGTACAGTACAGATGACGAGAGCCTGCCGGATGCAAGCAAGCAAGCTTTCCCCGGGACTCGAGGACAAAAGGTATTTCTGTCAGATAAAAATAATAAAAATGGAAATGTGGAAAAAAGAAAAGACAACAATCCCACTCACAAACCACATTCTCATGTTCAAAAAAGAAACAAAAAACAGAGTGAAGAGGAAAGAAATAATCAATACAGTATGATAACGCCCTCCTTTTCTTTTTCCTCTTTTTTTCTTTTTTTTTCCCTTTTTCATCAACAATTATTACTTCCTACACCCTCTTCCCCCCCCACAGAGACACACACCACCCACAACCTTTTCCTCCCAACCCACCCGTTTATAAATAGCAACGTTGGGCATGTTCCATGGTCATGCCGCAATGGCGCTCGCTGCAAATGCGATGCCTTACGCCCGCAATTTTACTTAACATACGGCACAAACCTCGTGCTGAGATAGGAGTTACTGTATTCCAAATAGGCACCGCTTATGATAAAAAAGAAAAAGAAAAACTTGTTTTTTTTGTTTTTTTTGGCTGGCTTCTGTTTCTGTTCCTGAAGATCTTTGGTAAGCTGCATACCTTTTTTCCCTCTCATGCTTCGCACTTATGGTACCGTACCAGTTATTTCATACTGTACTCGTACCTGTCTTCAGTCCGATATGCATCGGCTCCTCCTCCATTGGTAAAAATCACGTTGCGTATGGTGCTTATGAGGCTTATGGTGCTTATGGAAACTTGTGAAAGTGAGTGAGGAAGAGGAAAGAAAAGGAAAGATACGACGGACTAGATTCGCCGCTTTTCTCCCACCTCCTCGCTCGTTCACTTACTCGTTTTTGTGATAATAATATCGTACCGGGAAGCGTGGGAGGAAGGGAAGGGAAGTTCCCAGGGATATGTGAAAATCACCAAAATGAAGGCAACAGCAACAGTTGCAGCGACCAGCATTATGATAATAATAATACACGACCGACGTTTTCCAACAACACCGTCCAAAAAAAAATACCAACCAACCGACCTATCGGATTGTACTGATCGATAACTCATAGAAAAAAAGGAAAATAGTTCATCCAAAACACCGTACCGTATTTGTTTATTTATGATCACCGTAACTACAACCGCAATTATTTATGTATTCAGTGAGGTCGCATCCCGTTAGCTCATCATACATACCTTTTTCCCCCTTCCCCCCGTCTCCATCCTCCGATAGGTCCGCTAAATCGAATCATTGCTAATTTACCATGATGTCGGGACATCCGGGCTTTCTTGCGATATGATATGATACGATACGAATAGATAATTCAGTGCCCCCCTCCTCTTCCTCCTCTTCCTCTTCCTCCCCCCGCCTGCTGCACTGGTTGGCTGATTGACCGACTGACTGACTGACAGGCCTAACGACTGGCTGGCACTGCACCGGTACTGCAGTCCATCTTTATCCCGTGAGCGAGCGAGCGGAAGTTACCAAAATGTGGTGAAGCCAGGTTAGGTTTAGCTAAGCCTCGGGCGCTTGAGTGAAAGTTTTTTTCATCCATCGGTCTCTCTCTCTCGGTTTGATCCAATCATCCCCGACACTGAACTGAACTCCATATATCGCAACTTACCACATCTTTTTCAGATAGGATAGGACAGGGCTTTATTTATTTATTTATTCATTCATTCATTTATTTAGATTACGCTAAACTACCGGTATATACCGGTATTCAGCCTCAGGGTCGTAAAAAAAAACGTTTACGCAAGTTTTTTTTCTCACTCCCCGACCCGAAGAAATCTTGCATGTGTGATGCCTTCTTTTTCTTTTTCGTTCTTGCATAAGGCATACTAGCTCAGTCTAAAAGCACAAATCTGGCAGATCTATTCGAAACTTCGCACTTGAGAAACGGTTTTTTTTTTGCCCTTTCGTTCCTCGAATCCGGGGCTGAATAGCCCCGCATACTTGTAAAACCGATACTCTGGAATTCGTTTCGTTTCGTTTTCATTCAAGTGGCCTCACGGGGGAATGGAGTGTGGAGGGGGAGGACTGAAATAGAAACTCGCCGCGTACAGATCGTGTGATTATGGGAAGGGATGACCGCCGTTAACTTTACTTATCCTTCCAATGATGCTGGCTGGGATGGTGATGCATTAATAAATTCCACGAGGAGTGCCAAGTGTAGAGTAAGCTGCTGTGGCAAAGCTGTCTTGTGGAATGTGTGGTGATACAAATGGGAGGGCTACTGGTATCAAACAAGAAGATTATCGTTGTTGATTGATTGATTTGTACCCGCTCAAAGACTTCCCTACCTATCGTACCTACCTACCAAGCGCTTGCGCGCGCTCTCTCTCTTTCTCGCTCTCTAACTTGCTGCAGTATGGTCATCTATCGAAATGCCCCGGTGCCTAGGATGTCGTCATTTCTTACTTTGGGAGGACCTACCAGTGTCTACTCGAGTACTCACCTTCCGTTCTTTGAGTCTCTTCTCCGTCTTACAGTGGCAAACCTTTTTCTCCTTCAAGCTCGTCCCTGGGTTTTCATATTATAGGTATATTATGAGTTAATCGCCCAGCCCAGCTCAGCGCAGATTTGTCGGGGGGAAAGGACGAAGGAAATGTAGAGAATAAATGGGTGATGACGACGAAGACGACGACAACAGATACCGGTAGATACAGCATGTAGCGCCTCTTTCCTCCGGTCTTCTGTTCAATTCACATCGTAGGGATTATACCTGCCGCACAATACCTATAATCCATACCGATATGCGCACCCATGATACCAACGATACCAACCAATCATGCTTACCATACCGTGGAGCGCAGCACAGCAGACTACTCGCACAGTAAAGCACAACCATACCAACACACGCAGGTGAAGCATCCCCAGTATCAGTCTCAGTCTCAGCATCGGCATCGGTATCATGGGATGCTATGCTATGCTATGCTATGCTATGATATGATATAGTAAACGGGAATTGGCGTCGTCGCAACTACAAAATACCCATGATAACTCGACTGCATACATGCCTCTATTCCCGCAAGTCTATCCGTGCCGAAGGGGGGCGGGGGCGGGGGGGGGTGCCGAACGGAAAAGAAAAAAAAAGAAAAAAAAGGGAAAGGAAAGAATGAAAGAGGCATGATCGCGAGAGCAACGGTACACAGTAGAAACTGATTCCCCTGCAGTCGGGGGAGAAGAAGGAAGATACAGTAAGGCAGGGCAAAGGAAGGCAGGAACAGAAAAAAAATAAAAAAATAACGGTAAATGTAACGTAACAATACGGCATCGCACAGTGATGAAAAAAAAGTGGGAAGAAAATAAAAAAATAAAAAGGAAAGAAAAAATGTTCCCGTATGGAACGGCATCCAGCATATCGTGTCACAACATATCATCTATCATGAACCGTTACCGCGCTGGAAAGCCATCCATCATCCATCCATCCCACGCCGTAAACCGAGAAAAAAAAGGAAAGCAAGAGGGAGAAGGAAAAGGAAGCCACAAGATCAGGGTTAACCCTCCTCGCTTCTTCCCTTCCATTGCCAAGCCCCAGCCAACCCACAAGCAACGAAACTCGAAAGCCTTTTCTTCCTTCCTTCCTTCCTTCCTTCTTCCTCTCTTTCTTTTTTTCCTTCGTGCGGCGATTCACCCATCCGTGTTGCCCATCCGCTTTTATTACCACAATTGCGAAGAGTCAAAATCACATTTGGGCGTCAGGTGGATCACAGAATGAATTTTTAATTGCAGATGAACGGAAATTCCAGAAAGAATAACTTTTCCCCCCCTGTTTCTTTTTTGTTTTTTGTGGGGGGTGGGTTTTGTTCATACATACATATATATACATACCGGTACACACATATCATAGCGTGTTTGGAGAAGATAGGTAGATATGATAGATAGATAGATAGATAGATTTTCCGTAATGGTATTATTATCATTATGGAAGAATAAGAAGCCGAATTGAGGTGGGAAAAGAAAAAGAAAGTGGTTTAAAAATAACATGGAATAAGTAAAATTCGGTTCTACCAAAATCCCAACCGGGCTTCTCCTCCTCTCCTCTCCTATTCTCTTGTCTTCTTCTCATTTCCGAACATCTGGATAGCGGGCGGGTGCGAGATGCTGCCTTCTTCCCCATTCGTTTCGCTTACTTGCTTGCTTTCCTTCCCGGCAGGTTTCTCGTGCCATACCGGTATTAGGATATGCACCGGGGAATTTGAACGGACGGGCAACAAGCGGTCGTTAGGTCCGTCCTTCCTGGCTTCCCGCCAATCGCTCTCTACTGTAGAGTACGAATACCGCTACTGTAGGCACGCTCGCTAGCTATCATCAAGTGTGAAACGTCTCCGAAACTTGTTCCTGCGTTTGAGGCGGGGAGGAGGGGGGGCGATTTTTCCTTTTTTTCCTTTTGTGATGGAGTTGCTTCAACTTGCTTGTTCCTCTTCCTTCCCTTTCTTTTCTTCCTGCCTTCAACCCCCCCACATGGACTGCACTCTGCTGTCTGATACCGTACCTTACATGCACACGTGCTACGATTGATTGATAATTGGTAAACCACTCGAGAAGGGAGGAAGGAAGGAAGGAAAAAGAGGAACAAGAAAAACAAATCAGAAACAAACAGCCTCAGATGTTTTTATCACAGATTTGGTTCCCCGGTCCACCTTGAATAATACCGTAATATCGATCCGCCCGATTAGAGATTCCCTCGCAAATCAAAGATTTCCCCCATCCACCTTCTAAGTATGGGCATCACACTAGATTCGACGATGAAAGGAAAAAAAAGAAGGGAAGAAAGAAAGAACCTTCCTAACCAATCCATCCATCCATCAACCAATCGCCATACTGCTCGTATCTTCCTCTTCATCTCATCCTTCCTTTCCTTCCTTCCTTCTTTCCACCCTTCTCCGCATACCGACGTGAAACCTCCCCGGAAAGTCCCACCACATCCATCTACAAATTCCGATACCACTACCCCACCATAATCCTGCCCTGTCCACCAAGACAAAAAAAAGGAAAGGAAGAAAGGAAGAAAGAAAGCAAAAAAAAAAAGACACAATTCCGGCCAAATCCTCCCCGGCTTAGCCCGAACCTCGGTGAGTCTCTTATCCAGCAACCAGTAACTAAGAAAAAAGGAAAAAAAAGAAAACCTCCCCTTCCCGCGGAATTTTCCTCGAGCAACGCACGGGCCCAACGACAATAACGATGAAACCTCGCTTCAGGGCTGACGGTTCCAGCTGAGCAAGGGAAGGAGGAGGAGGAGGGTGAATACCGGTACAGCGACTGCATCGAGTTTCAAATTATTTATTATTTATTATTATTATTATTATTACGGGTATCGTGGATGGGGGGCAATTCTAATTTGGGTTTGCATTGTGTTGTTGTGTTGTTGTTGGGATATATATGTGCTGTATTATAGGTGATATAAGTAATGTATTACGGTATTGGATGGAGAGGAGGATGAGGAGGAGGATGAGGAGAGGGCAATTGGTAACGTGACTATTATTCACCTCTTGTACTCGAGTGCCGGTGCTGGTACTCGGGGTAGGGGTGAAGTATTGGGACAAGCAGGGGTAGCAGAGGCCTGAGCATATACCTTGAAAAGAGTAATCAAAGAACCAAAAAGGTAAGAAAACTACTAAGGCCCTGTTTGGCATGCCATCATATAAAAAAATGGCATTTTTCTTGAAAATGGCATATATGCTATTTTTAAAAAATGCCATTTTTCAGAAATAATCATGTTTGGGAATCCTTTCTCCATATTTCAAGGTTTCTGTATGTGAACAAAAACGCACTAACTATATAGGTTTAAATAAGGTAAACCTAAATATTGATGCCCTTTTTGAGTAAAGTGACTGTATTTTCAAAATTTCCCACTAACTATAACTTCTTCTCATAGGATATTTCTCAATATATATATAAGGAACATGTCTGAAAATAATATATTGTAAATTGCTCTTATACAACTCAAAATATGTGTAGAAAATTTAATATTCATTTTCAATTATTATTACTCTTATAGAAAGTTCTATTAGTAATTAGATAATTTGTTTTCTCTATCTTACCCTAACTATTTACTGATTCTACAAAAGAAGAGCATAAAAAAATGGTACTAAATTTAAAAAAAAGCCATTTTTCTTGCGTGCCAAATAGGGCCTAACTAGAGTAATTCTGCTATCCCCCTGCTTGTCCCAATATTTTCCCCCTCACCTGGGTACTTGAGTATGTATGCAATACAGCTAGGTTCACAAGAGGATAAAGTCCTTACAATAATGTCCTTGCACACCAACGATAGATGACATATTAATTTCTACTACTCGTACTCGAGTCTTGTATGTATTCTAAGGGTTTTATCAAAGTGTTCTAGGGTGTGAGCATAAGTCTGTCAAACATTGTCCCACTAGTTGAAATTAGAGTAAAAAAAAAAAGAACCTGTGGGGTGATAAGGAGGGTTGCCATTTAGGTGAGAGGAATCAGAGATATAAAAACGGAGTATCACATAGCATCAGGTCAACACAGTCTTCCTGACAGCAAGGCCATAGTTGTCTCAAGTCAGCAGTAGGTAAAATATTCCCAATCATAATTAGCCGATGGTAGCTGGTACAGTTACAAGTGGTCCTGTTTCTTGAATCGATAATCCTCTGTTTCAAATTTTGCAAATGTCAGAATATTATGAAGCGAATATCATTCTACTGGATATTCTAGATTTGATCCATAGTCAAACTAGACTTATTCTAGTAGGCCAATGGAGTGAGAGAAATGGAAAAGAAAAGACTCTTGCACTGGCTACAGTGGCAAAGGAAGTAGATCTGGGACATGAGGAAATTGTCCTAAGTAACAATGGGGTTTTGAAAATATAGGGTTTTGAGAAATTTGAAATGGAGGGGATTATCTACACTAGAAACATGTCCACTGGTAAAACTGTTCAAGCTAATATGGGATTATGAAATCAAAAGATTTGAGAAATTCGAAATACACATAATTATCCATTCTAGAAATATGTTCACTTGTAGCCAAATTGTACTACTTAGTCATGGTCTCTATAATATGATTGAGGGAAAAATGCTCATGAAAGTCCTTTCCCCCTTTAGGAGCCCCCTGACACATTGCATATCTTGACCATAAACAGGACTTTTTAGATGTAAAATAAACTTTTATGGCTAGATCTAGCCTCTTAGACTTCAGTTCCAATTTATTTGGATACTTTCCTATATACTAGGTGCATAATGGCTTTAAGGATATGCCAAACCTTCTGAACTATATTATTGCTCGTGTGTTGCCCATCAATACCACTTGAACCAGCATCTTGTTTCACCTCATTGGTCATGTCCGCAGCGTCTTGCCCTAGAACATGTTTTGAGCCAACTCAGTTATCCAGTTTGGTATCACAGTTCATGTCAACTGCTTTCAGACGGGTATGTTTTGTTGTATGATTGTTTGTATCTTGCCCGTCCATCCGGGTATCATCAAGAATCCTTACAGAGATATCAATGAATCTTATAAAGGTCTCAAGAACATCAGATCTTGTGTGATTGGTCCAACTCAAACCCAAGATATTCCATCGCGATTAGAAGATCACTACCAAGGATATACATCAGCAAAAAATATTCTCCCTCATGTATTACATACATATCTCCCTGTATCACCTGGTAATACCATCTCCCCCTATACCCCCCATGCCTCTCATTTTTCCGTCCTTTTCTAAAGGCCCATGG
>Ga0307513_10001635_pt1 | contig 32082 bp, 30 predicted proteins | sample 15_EM_MG_FD_202174 | JGI IMG/M metagenome (GOLD analysis project Ga0307513, IMG submission 202174) | Populus trichocarpa ectomycorrhiza microbial communities from riparian zone in the Pacific Northwest, United States - 15_EM | ecosystem: Host-associated > Plants > Roots > Unclassified | place... | reverse complement strand
GACGAGTGTTCTTGGAGAGGGAGAGAACCTCAGGTTGCTCCCTACTTCCTCCCTCATTACGTGTCTAATGGCTACAAAGCTAGTTTGCAGCATACGAGTTGCAGTTACGCGGCCCCATCATGATTCCTACGAATCGGTCATGGGATGTCACTCGGTTATGAGAATCAATACAAGTCGTTTAGTAAGTACTAGTATACGGAGGCCGGAACACACCAAAATTGCTGGTTTTTGAGCTAAGGTTTCCACAGAAATATAACAGCTCGAAAACCAGCCATTTTGGTGTGTTCCGGCCTCCTTACACTTACTAAACCACCTCGACTGGAATCAGACCCCCGCTGGAGAGTCCGCCCATATCTCCGCAGGTTAAGTGGCTGGTGTGGCGGCGAGTGAGACCGCGTGAACCTGGGAAATTGTGGCTGGTGCTTTGCTGTGCAGATAGCCGGGGATGCGCCCTTTTGTTTCTCTCTCAATCAACAACAGTCGTTTCAACTACTTTCCCAGCAGCTGAGGCGGGTTACTTAGGATGAGAGTACGTCCACTTGGCCATTCGTAAAGTATTCAGATGAATTGGCGCTAAGATGTCCTCTATACCTAAACTCCCGAATCTTGGCGCCAATTCATTCGAATACTTTATGAATCGCCAGACAAAATTAACTAACTGCCTAGTAACAGGAAAAACTTCGGCCATGACAACGGCACTCCCTCACTAACCCCACTAACTTTATCACGAAAACAAAAAACAAAAAATCAGAATTTAAAATGTAAATACACAATAGAATACATGATAGAAATTGATCTAGAAGTTTCTCTAGGCGGTGTTGGAAAGTGCGCTGAATTGCCGTTGATTGTTAGTGCGCGGTTACTTTTGTTCAACTAACCATACTTGCCAATCGACGAACCCCCCTGACCAAACACCAGTTGTTTGGAAGCGAATTTCGACCGCTAACGGATATCGGCATAGCACGGCGAGGGAACTCTGTAATAGCCGGAATGCTTCGCCAAGAAAATATGGTCGGTCTTCAACCACGGAAGCATTTCAACCACCAGTTCCAATGAGAATTATGGCTCTATTAGATGATAGATTGGCGCGATTCTCTATATGATACACAAACAGAGAGAAAATACAAATATCCCAAGTTTTCATGGAGATATTATAAGGGTTTAAAATGTTTTAAAACTCTGGTGGAAAAAAAAAGATGAATATCCGCAATAGGTTAATTACAGTTAACTTCTATGAACAGGACAGTTAATTGATATTTGCTTAATATATTAACCTGTAAGTGAAGCCAGTATTGGCAAATTAACCTACTGTTAATACCTAAGAATGAATGTTCGCCCGTTCCAACTATCATACTACTAGCGGTTTTTTTAAGTATCCGGACACCTTGGCGCCAAGACACATACAAATCCGCGCCAAGGTGTCCGGATATTAAAAAAAACCGCTAGTAGTACAGAGCTACAGTAAAGGGTTTTTCCCTGTCAAGGATGGATGGAAAAAGTATCGTCTCGAAAAAAAGTATCTAGTCAAAAAAGGAAAGATAAAAAAAGCAGCGAAAAGCCGCTCGCACATTCCATCGTATCATAATAGATTAGTCCTCGCCCTCGTTCGCGAGAAACTTCACACTAATCCATCCTCCACCATCATGAACACGGCAGTGCGGGTGAGAAAAATTACCGATGTCAGCCCCGTCGCTGGTGTGTGCCGGTGAGCCAAAAGCGTATAACGCCATCCACGCCTTATCAAATATGCAGGCTTTCGGGAAAACATAATACGGGGACTCGGCCATTGGCAACCTAAATCGAATCCGTGCGATATACTAATTACACCAGTGGAGTAGTGTTAGAATTCCTTTTCACGCGCTCAATTGATGCGAGCTAAATACATCTCTCTCTAGGCTCCTTTCTGAACTTATGTCGGACTTAGGTCAAGAAACCTGTGATAAAAATACTTGTGCTATTCATTGGAATCCTGCCACGATGCCGGTAACGGTACAGTTTATCATACAACGATTCCAGCGAGCTTACCCCTGTAAAATATCTGCAGAGCGGGAAGCGTCCCCACCAATCTAGCACGAGCAACGCGTTCCAGTAATCCAAGTTTTTCCTTCCTCCTAACAATCGCCAAACAAACACCGGCCGTCTACAGTGTAATGTTGGCTGGGCTGCACCAACTTGCCGTATGATGCCGCTAGCACGAGAGAAAAAAGTTTTTCTTTGTTGGTAGGTTGTCCTGCCAACCGCGTAAAGTGTTTTTTCCTCTGCTTACGCAGTGAGAGGGGGGGGGCGTAGGTAACGAAGAAAAAAACTATGTTCCCGGCCCTTCCCCCGCCCTCACTTTACTTCACTTTTACTCAAGCCTCAGCCTGCGAGAAAAAAGAGTCATAGGTACAAGTATGTTCATAAATTTCCTACGGTACAGCACAAGAGCTAACTCGAGCAATTACAGGAAATCTTTTTAGGAATCATGAGAGGATCCGTACGAAGGAAACGAGCGGGTTCCTGAAAAACATCAAACATATCGGCATCATCGTTACGGAGACGGAGAAACAATCAAGAGATAGGAGGGAAAGGAGTGGAAACGGCAGGAACTATATAATGAGAAAGATCGAAAGGTAAATAAAGAAATCGAAAGAGAAAGAGATTATAATGTGAAAATGGAATAGAATGAGCTAATAAGGATTGCCTCGAACCAAGTGGTCGAGTTGTAGGCTAGCCGGCAGCCAGAGTGTCCACCAGCTCATGCGTGTATCCAATCGGGGCCAGAGTGCATAGAGACAAACTCCATCAACCCGAGAGGAATGGATCAAACTCTGAGGGTCTACTCGCGTATTCTTTTGATGGGCCTTGTGGGGGTGCTCCTTCCTGTTATTGTCCCAACGTCACTCTGGGGTTCAAGAAACTCCCCAAATTCTTCATCAAGAGGACTGTCAAGTCCAGACTTCTCCACCGAGCCTTCTGCCTCTCCTCCTTTCCAGTCCTTACGTTCAAGGAATGGGGAACCAAGGCGCCTCGGAAGCTCGAACGGATCGTCATTCTTAAAGGTGTCCAACGATGAGTGTCGTGTTGCAAGAGGGCTCAACATTTCAGAATCGTTTGGCGAGTCATAAGACACTGGACCAGTGACCGTCAGCAGAGGTGCTGATGGTCGATATCTTCTCCGACTAGTCAGACTACTACCGAAACTAGCTCCGATAGTGAACCCTCGACTACGTGTGCTGCGAACCGTTGTGTTTGTTGCCGTAGACATTGCACTTGCGTTCGTTGTTGGGGTAGCAGCTGATGAAGAGGGGACGGGATTACCGAAGAGGTCACCTATTGTTCCCCTACGGGCTCTGCGAGGCGGAGGGAAAACAACCGCATCCTCACTGAAGTCGGAGAGTATCTCCTGGCGCTTGAGGCGTCTCGGCCAGGTGCCATATGAAGAGGAAGACGACTTCAGCTCCAACGGTGGTAACAAACCCCCTAATCTTGAGGACCCACTACTTGACGTACTAGAAGAACCATTACCGATCTCCTGCCTGACCGAGCTGCCCTGTCCCATCTCGTCTCCCCCGGCCCGTGGCAATTGAGACCCTTCACCTCCTCCGGAAACACCGTTATTACATCTATTTACGCCAGATACACTCTCTGGGACTCCACCAAAATTAAAGCTACCACTCCCGAAACTTGCAGCCACCCCAGGCTCAACGTCATAACCAGAAGCAATGGCTGCCAAAAGACCATTCGGATTCATGGTGGACGCCGTACTGGTCGTCAAAGAGAGTGCTATGCTCCTTGTCGAGAACAAAAAGGAATCCCGAGACCCAATTCTATCTGATGTGGCTGAATTGAGTGGGGAAGGTGATACTGTTGATGATCGAGGAGGGAGAAGTCTTGGAGTGGACGCTGTTCGACGTTGTTGCCGGTACTCTCGGTGAGGATTTACCGAAGGGCCATAACTGCCCCTGCACAACTCTCTCAAGCGACGGCGAGTGGAGGCCTCGGAGGCAGGCCACGAATACGGTGAAGTCTTCCGCAAAATATCACCTCTATTCCCCGTGGCTGCAGTATCGTTACTCTCCGTCCTATAACTAGAAGCCCTTAATTTCCTCTTGGGCCTCGGGGTACTCGGTACGCCTTTCCATCCATCACCCATCTTGGCCTCTTTCCAACTCCTCTTTGTCTCCCTGGCAACTTTACAACAGACTCCCAACGGTGGGACTTGCCCCGGCAAGACATAGAATGGCGTTATCTTAGGATCCTGTTGGTATATTATATATGTCCTCCACAAATGATTGTCCATCTCCTCAGTCCACTTGGTCTTCCGAACACGGATCTGGCCCGCACAATCCCGCTTCTCGGCTCCTTCTTGTACCTCACTACTCGGTCTCAAGGCATCGGTAGGCTTAAGGTGGGTGGACTCCTTTTCCGGCTCATCGGCGAAGAAGGAAGCCTCGGTTTCAGGACTAGTGCAACTTCCTCCCGCTGTAGTAAAGGTCGTCAAACTGTCAAGCGATGAGTCCGAAGATGAAGAATAGTTGGAGCAGGCGGAATCTGGACGGCTGATGGTGGCAGCGGTATTCCCCACTCCCTCAGCCGCTTCCCACTGGCGAATGGCTCGCGGAGTGAGGTTGGTGAAAAGTTTGGGTAGCGGAGTGCGGGGGGGTGAAACAAATCTCGTTGGCTTTGGAGTGAGAGGTTGAGGCGACAACAGCTGAGGCGGGGGTGTGCAGGGAATACTATCAGAAGAGGCGTCTTCAAGCCACGGAGCAAGAGAGTCTTGCTCCGGTGCTTGAAGCAATGCCGATTGCAAAGATTCGGTCTCCAAGGATGGCATACGATCACGTTTGGTTCCAGTCTGCATCATTTTTACTCAAGTTTCGCCGAAATGCCGTATTATGTTTATGCTGACAGGCGATGTATTGGTATCTAGGAAGTTATTAACACGACGGACGATGGGATGGGAAGGCCGAGCGGTAGGTAGGTATATACCGTACTTCAGGGTTCGTCAAGTGGTGGTAGCTATACCGTCGGCACAGGTTTCGGCCGGATCTGTTCGTCAAAGGGGGGTCGTTGGTATTATAGGTCGTATTCAACCGGGAGTAGCTAAAGTTGTCGTTACTCGTTGTTGTTGTCTGCTAACCGCGAGACTGTATTACAGAAATACTAGGTGATTCAATCCAAGTCAACAAATTAACGGTCGAAAGTTTCCTTGGCCAAACACACAACCTTCGCGAGAGTGCGAAGGAAGAAACAGCGAAAAAGAAAAAGCGAAAAACTGAAAAATTGAAAGGTCGTATAAATTTCGTGATAAAGAATTCGTTAAAGGGTTTTGGCGGACGTTGTTATAGTGCGAGGGAATGACAGCGAGCGGCGCGATGGTTTAATGAATGTATAAGTGACGAGCGGGAGTGTTCCGAGGAAGGAAGAAGGGTCGTCAAGTTAGGTTATTTGGATGAGTCTATCGAGGCAGCTGGTGGGTTGAAACAACGAGAAGGGAACCCTTGAAGGAAGGAAAGCTGACTCGGCCCTTGAGCGCGTTGTTGTGATGTCGATTGGGGATGGAGAGGGAAGAGGGGAAGGGAGGTGGGGATGAGGAAAAAGAAGTCTGAAGAAAGAATGTCGAGATACGCAAAGATTGCAGAAACGTTCTTCACGACCTCTTTCTTCTGGGATGGGATGGGATGGGAGAGAGGGAAGGGGGGGGGGGATGGAAATCGGGCAGGTTAGGTAGGTAGGTTTGGATGGGTTAGAGGTAGGGAAGGAGGGAAAAGGGAAAGGGAAAGGTTGAAGGTGGAGGAGAGGTAAAAAAAATACGACGGCCAACGGGATGGGATAGGGATATACAGTATCGTACACACACAACACGAGCAAGGCAGGCGAGCGAGCGAGGGAGCGACCAAGTGAGTGAATGAAGCGGGATCGTTGGGTTTGGGTTACTTGTAGGCAAGGAGATCAAAAATGAACGAACGAGCGAAAGGGTAACCCCCCGGTCCAAGCAGCGCAACGGTGGGGGGGCGAGCGAGAAGAAAAAAGGGATATTGTTTTGATTTTTTTCCTCTTCTCCTTCCTAAGCGATCGCGCTGATGTCCCCCTTCTCCCCCCCAGTCCCCACCCAAAAATCAAAACAAAGGAAAAAGACTGCCACTTTCCACTTTGCCTTTCCTTGCTTGCGCGCGCGCACAACTAACATAACAACCAGAACGTACCGTATACATACCGCACATAAATAATACATACATAACCCAGGGGCATAGAACCGCAATACAATGGGTAGAATAAATAGAATAAAAACAGAATACAATAACACAACAACAACAGACCTCCAAAAATGGGTAAACGTGATGAAGAAGAGGAAAAGAAAAGAAAAGAAAAGAAAAAAGCTCGCTTTTCTCAGCAATACAACAGCGGCAACGAACCAAAGTCGCCCTAACAAGGTCCTGATTCGGAGGGCTGCTTGCCTGCTTCCGCCAGACTAGTCTAGTCTAGTTTAGTTGTGCTGGGATGATGAGTGAGGAGGATATAATAATAATGGGATGATGGGATGAGATGGAAACCGGATTGGTGGGAAAGAAAAAATAGTGTGTAGATTAGAGTTTTTATGATCCTTTGGTAATTGGAGGAATGCGGTGGGAATCCTCGAGGTATGGTTAGCTGTTGCCAATCGCAAGTCGCGGGCGGGCGGGCGGTGGATGGATAATGGATTGAAGGTGCCTGTATGGTTTGGAGAGGTATAGACGGAATTGGTCCGCGGTACTACATACGGCGCTGTCTGTTGATATGATACGAGGACGAATGGAAGGAGGGGGTGCATCGCGTAGATACTACGCGGTATCATACTCGAATAACTAGGTACCAGTACATCGCGTCGTGGACCCATTCAACGAGCAAGCAAGAAAGCGACAATACAGATTCATTCAATCTTCAATTGAGGACGTGCATCATCTATCTATCCAGAAAGAAAGTGAATAAAAGTGAACACAGCCCCCCCGTCTCGCTAATACCGGTACTGTCGGGTACGGTATACACTTCTATCCCAACAATAACAAGTAACTAGTTACTACCGTAGCGGTAGTTTTCTACAAAAGAGGGGAATTTCCCCCCTCTCTCTCTCTCTCTCCCTCCTGCTACTCCTGCGTGCATTACCGGTATGTACGACGATCCAAAAAATGCCCCCATCGCACCGCAGCGCAATTTCATTTCATCCTGGTTGCGTGCGTGCGTGCTTGCTTGCTTGCTTTGCTTGCATGAGGGGCGCTGTCGCTGTCGCTGTTTTTCTTGTTTGGTTTGGTTTGGCTGTCGGAGGTGGGGAGGGATGGATAGGTCACATCACATCACATCACAGTACGTTGCATGGGAACTTGGGTTACGTTGTATTCTATGCGATGCTATTTACTGTACTAGTAGTTTGGTGATGGGGTAGCGGTAGGGGGAAGGAGAAGAAAGGTACTTTTCTTCCGTAATTTTGGATTGAGGGGGGGGCTGATTGGTTGGTTTGGGGGGAGGAGGTTTTGTTTTGTGGAGATGGGGGCTTGGCTTATGGTACGTGGTAGCATAAGTTACATGTATAGTTATTCATGGTGTTGAGTGGAGTGGGTGAGTGGTGAGGATTATCGTGAGTGAGTGAAGCAAGGTGGAAAGAAAGCTGGAGTGAAGCAAAGTGAAGGCGCGCCGTAAGCTATTAAGCGAGGCGAGACAAAGATATCGGGGGGTGGGTGGATGGATGAATGGATAGACTAGATCTGAGTTCGTAGTGCGATGCACTGGACTAAAAAGTTCAGCTGAATTCGGAGTGCGCTGAATATCATCATGCCTACCTATGATACCCACCTACTTACTTGTACTACTCGTACCATCTCTCCCGCCTGCCACGATACAGGCACCAGCGTAGAAGTACATAAGTTTCCTCGCTCGGGTTCACCTCACCCACCTCTCTTCAACTTCCAAGGTAGATCCCACTTCTCGTATAATTAGCACTTACTGCAACCACGCACCGCAGGCACCGACCCGACCGTCCGTGCAATCCTTCCCTCCTTCTCAAGATTCTCAGGCAAAGCAATCTCACAATGTATAATAAAACGCCGCGCAGCATCTCATGCGTGACGTTCATCCTCCTCCGTCCATCCATCTGTCTGTCTGTGTCTCGCATTCACGCATGATGCAGGGAGAGCACAGTGCAAAAAACGGGGATCACTGCTTTTGTCTTTTTGTTTGTTTACATTCCACTGTTTACTTTTCTCTCTCTCTCTAGCTCTCACTTCGGGGGTTAATCATGTCCCATCACTCGAAACACGTTTCTCTTGGCGGTCGGTAGGGTTGCCGAGGGGTGGGTCGGGTGGGAACGGGCATCGTAGACTAAAATATCGTACGGTAGGATAAAAAGGGTGGCGGGCGGGTCGGGAGGTTGCGGCTCGGGAGTCAACGTTAGAGAGAAAGTATCGGTAGGCAAAGGTCCGTGGCGATGGGGGGGGTATGAAATAGATGGATGGATAGACAACACATAGCACATCTGTCTGAGACAGCTCGTGAAATCTCAAAAGACAGTTTCGTTCTATCCGGATTCCGGACACCTTGACGCCCAAAGATCTGTTGCTTTTTGGTGGGTTCTTGCTTGGCATTGGGGGTGTTGGTTGTCCGGATAGTCAGGGAAAAAAAAATTCACGAGTTAATTGTCGTTCTCGATCGTGTTAGCGGTATTTAATGTTAGGGAGGGGAAAATAAATAAATTGCGCTTCTTCTTTTTTTTCTTTCTTTCTTTTCCCTTTTTCATCGTCGTCGTCGTCCTCGTTCGTCGTCTTACTGTGCTTCATTGCTTTGCTTTGCTGAGGTCATTTCGAGCCTCTATTTCCATTTCGATCTATTTTTTCTCTGATTTGGTTTGGTTTGATTTGATTTGATTTGATTTGACTCGCTTTTCGGGAAGGAAGGAAGGAAGGAAGGAAAAAATAAAAAACAAAAGAGGGGGGGGAGGAATGGATTCGTTACCTATTGAACTTGCCGACCAGATCATCTCCCTACTGCCGAAGAAGAGCCAGTTATCGGTTCGCCTGGTCAATCGACGGCTCTGCGAACTAGCCACCGTCTCCGTGTTTCGGCATGTCAGGACTTACTTTTGCAAGGAGAGTTTGAACAGATTGGAGAAGATCGCCTCGACGCCACGCTTAGCGAGACATGTTCGGAGTTTTGAGTATGCGTTTGTAGGTGTTTACAGTACTCGTTTGTCACCCCCCCCCCCCTCTCCGCTGCCTTCCCACCTCCCTTACCTTACACCTTGTACACCTTCCCAAAATTAATTCGAGTTGTTGACAATGGACGGAACTAGCCATGTCCTTTGTGCATTTCAAAACCATGCTCGCCCCACCCGGCCGCGCCTACCACGGGGAGCACATGGAGACGTTCTACACACACTACGAGGAGCAATTCCTGGAGCACAACTCCCTCCTCCCGCTGGAGCCGCGGATACTCCGCCAGGCAATGTGCGCATTCCCGCACCTGCGCTGCGCGACGCTCCGGCACGGGAAGTACGACCACGCGTATAACGACGAGAGCTGGTCCTACACACTCAAGGACGTCCCACTCGGTGGGAAACGCGCGCATAAAGCCCTTGCCGAAGCCCTCGCGAAGAGGGCAGAGACCGGGAGCGGGGACGGGGATGGTGGAGAGGAGGAGGGGGTGGGTATTTTACCCTTGGAAAAGTTGTCGGCCACCGGGATCCCGCAGATGCCGTTTGACGAATTGCTGAGCTTTGGCTGCGGCGTCGGTTTGGTCGAGATGCTCACGACGGTAAACATTCAGATCGCGCTGCAGAAGCGGGCGGTGTACGCGCGCTTTCCCAGGAGGATGGAGAAGGAGGATGTACTGCTGGCGGATGTGGTCTCCAGAATGAGGAATGTCGTAAATCTCCGGTTCTGGATGGACGATTGCGATACGGTCTATTGCAACGATGCCTACATCCCGCTCTTCCCCATCTCGCGTGCCCATGCTTCACTGTCGGTATTGTTTGTGCAGGGGTTCAAGTTCCTGGAGGGAGATCTTCTCCCGTTCATCGAGCGCCGGGGCGCCTCCATGAAGGGCCTTTTCGTATCAAACGTTGCCATCGTCGGGAGGGGTGTGGGCGATGCGGTTGAGAGAGTTTTGTCCGCCCTATCGAATGCCGGCGTCGTCTCGCTGTTTGAAGCCCCGGTGTACACTGGCGTTGAAGGACAGGAATTGGTGCAGAGTCCTGCACCCGGCGAAGAATTTGTTGCGTCGGTGAGGGAGCAAAGGTGGGAGGTCAAGAGGGGGTTTGAAAGGAATCTTTTCGGCGTGGCTTAAATGGGGATTGTCTACGTGGTGATGATGAGTACGGTATTTTGTAGCGCTTCTTCGTCATATTGTGGGGGTATTTGGTTTTGATTTTTGATTTTCGGAATTGTGGATGAGTTCAACGTTGGCGTTTTCATGATTAGCTAGTTTACTAGTACGTGGGTCGGGGAGTTTTTTTTTATCGTAGCGTGGTTGTATCATAGCATAATAGCATATCATAGCATGTCATACTCGAGTACAAGTAACGTGGGTCACGTTTTGCGGGGTCGGGACTGGGATACAGAGGGGAGGGGAGGGGAACACGATGAGAACATGAAGGGGTGAAGCCCGCATGGAGATTATTATCCAACCGTCAAATTTATTTATCGTAAATACCGTTTCTCTTGTTCATAGATGGATCTATATAGTAAAGTTGACTCAAGTTGCAAGCATTATGCTCATTCAATTGGGTTTATGCTTGAATTTCTCCTCACGGATCATCGTGAGGTTTTAGCGAACTTGGGGGAGGGGTGTGTGTGAGTGTGCGGGAGTGCACGGGTGTGGGTGTATGCCAAGGCGTGTGGTGCAACCGACCTGTCAACTTTCCTTAATATTGCGGGAGACCTCCGTCCCTCCCTGGGAGTATCCGGGGCACAAGCCACTCGCTATCTTAATTTGGCGTTTAGCGCTTGGCAAGTATGATAACCAATGAGATTTCAGTATTTTTTTCTTTTTTCCCTTTTTCTAGAAAGGCATGAATTGGATGATGGATAAAAAAAAACAAACTGAGGCGGATTTCATATCTGCCTATTTGGCGAAATGGATGACTTATCATACCGTAGAATTTCATAAATAAGCTGCGCGGTTTAGCGTATTCGAGATCAGAGTTGAAGATCCGTGGATTATCCAAGGGATCGCAACTCAAGTGAGCTACATTTTTGGTGGCTACGGCTTATTCTAAGGTCTAAGGTGCGCCTTATTTATGGAATTCTACGGGTATTCGTTGGTAATATCGTGGGTGATGACCGCTCTTGATAGGTGGTCTGCTGCATGCTCGGGAAGTTTCCGATTGGCTGTCGTGGGGATGGGAGAGGGTGGTGCGCAGTATGAGTGCTGTGGGCATTGCTGGGGGTGGGTGTTCAATTGTTTGTGGAGGGGGTGGATTTCGCGGGAAAATGTCTGGGAGGGTTTTGGGTGGTCTGGAGTCGGTGGGTGGATTCTTTTTGTATCATATGAAGGAAGTTCTTGAGGTAAGGTGGTAGACCATAAGTTCCCTGCGACCGGTTGATGATATTACAATAGTGTTGGATGTTATGAGTCGTCCACAAGAGCATAATGGCTTAGTCATGTAGCCGCCTGGGTGTCATTGGTAGCGGGTCTCGCTTGTCTTTTCAAATTCCTTTCTTCTCGCTCTCGGGCAAGATTCTCTTCTTTCTTTCTTTCCGAGAAGCCAATCGATAAAAGTAGAATCAACTCGTTTCTTATTTGGCCTTTCGTCTCTCTCTTGTCTTCCACAACCACGTTACCGCTGTGGAAATAGTCTTCTGTTTAGCTCACCGCTCAATTGGGCTCTCTTCGCCACCGGTCGTTTCTGACAAATAGATATCATATCGAGTGATCACACATGAATATTGGGATTGTTATCGTGATTGATGCGGTCTTTGGAAGTCGTGGCGGTGAATGTGTTCGCTTTGTTGGGAATTTCTGGAGAGTCTCTCAAGTGCATATGTCTACAGACTGAGGGAGAGAGAAATAAGAAGGTTGGAGAACGGTTGATGTTGTTGCTTTATTCTTGGCGGTTGGTGGAGCTATGAGGCTAGGTATCATATATCCGTCCAGGCTCTCCTAGATTACTAATTTTTAGAAAAGAGGATTAACCATTTCGACTATTCTGGAATGGTATAGTTTGTTATGGTAGGAGTTGAGGCTCGGCCTCCGGTTAAATGTAAGGAGATTTAGACATCAATGATTTCACTAGCAAGATTTTTTCGTATCATAGAATGAAGCGGGGATCTTTGCTGGTGGGAGTGGTTTGTGGGGGGGGTTTGGATAGCGGCGGTAAGGAAGGTAATGTGTTGTGAATAACTGAAGCGGAGAGGCTCATAGGTTTTGGAAGAGAGATTCCTTTGTCTCTTGTTTTCTGTAGCTGCAGGGTTTGGTTCTTGGTCAAGGCTTGTTTGTTTCCTTGGCGGGGGAAAAATCCGACATAAGATTTTATTATATCGTGATATTTTGGATAGAAGGGGTGGAGATCGAGGGGTGATATTTGCCGTCGAGCCTTTGGGTCCGGAAGAGCATGTTTGTATGCTTTAGTCTCGGCTTAAGGGTGTCTAGGTTTAACCTATCATAGCCGCGTTGTGATCCATGTCATCACTCGGTCAGTTTATCGAATATGCGGTTCTATTCCCATTCATTCATTTTCTAATGTATTCCGAATTGTTTGGTTTAATCTCTATCATAGTGCCGTCGTATATTGTTATTTCGCTGCATAAATAGTGGATTTTTCTAAGCTTTGTAGATAGAATTAGGTTCTTTAGTCTATCTCCCTCGATGTCTCTCGCATACGGTTGGGTCGATTAATCTTTTTATACCTTAAGCAGCTGGTCATGATCAATCGTCTTTCTCAGCAGCGCCAATCGTGTGCAAGGTGGTCCGGGGGCGAATAATACAGAAAAGGATATGTTGCTTATCATAAAAATCGAAAGGATACCGGAGCCGCCCACATGAGGCAAGTCGGATGACATAATACATGGTCCAATTATTTGAGATTCTCTAATGTAGCATCCGAGCTTAACATAATATCACTCTTGTACATCAGCCAATTATGTGTTCTACATATTACAAATTTGAGCTCGGGGGAAGGAGAATTTGCCAGAGCCCGTTTGGCAGTTATTGCGAGCGCGTGGAACCTCCTTCGGAGGCCTATCCCATTGGGGGGGAGGGGCTTATCTTGATATGTCGCCCTTTGCAAGCTTTCCTTTGATCTCGTTGGTAATGTCTGCTTCAGCCTAATAGCCTAGATTGAAATTAGGTCGTATCCACTCGCGATAGGTGAAATTCATGGAAGCAACCACTTTTTTCCCATCGGGGCAAATCACATCATAGAATTTTGGAATGTTACAGTACTCACGCGGCTGGATTGAAATTAGAAGGCCTAGTTTTGGACTGATGCTTGTCCGGTGACAGCTAACCACATACGGTATATGTTTTCCAAACTCGCTATGCAGCCAAGGCTGCCATGAGTGCAGTGCCACAAGTATGGTGGGATTTCCACCGAGTTTGGCGAGTTTATACCGTATATGGTTAACTATCACTAGACATGCACTAGTCCAAAATAGGCCCTTCTGATTTCAATCCGGCCGCGTGAGTACAGTACTCGCGGTGTCGAAACTGTTTTTAAAAAGACTGCTATTGCATGCGGCAGAAATCCAAGCAAAAAGGTCCAGTTTTTGCGGTATGCAATAGCAGTCTTTTTTAAAAACGCTTCGACACAGCGAGTACAGTACTCATACTTATCACAATTTGCATGCTCCAAAATTCCGAAGAAGGCCAAGATCTACACACTTGGGACAAGCACGACAGGAAGGCTCCGAAAATACAGGTCTCCCGGCCTGTGGGGTGAGAACTTTCTCAACTGGGGATAAGAAGGTGGGGTCATGGACAGCCTTGGCATGGGAATCGGTTGGCTGGCACTTGTATCTGAAGCAAGTACCTTAGGTAATTAAATGAGGGTAATCCCCACTTTTCTCGGTGGTGGTGGAATGCTCACCAACAACCTCCGTGATACACTCCCATACTGTTATACTACCAGACCGGAAGAGTATCATCTCACTTACCACCGAACCTTATCCAATATTAGCATCTTACCAACCGAGAACAGAGGATCAAGTCTCACTGGTACTCCCTACCAGCGTAGCATGTCAAATACCCGTGCCGACCGTAGCGTGAGCGGTGCCAATGTGGGGCTGGGAGGAGAGGCCTTGCGGATCCAAGAATGGTTGTCGCCGCTCGAGCCCCATGCAAGACATCAGTATGTGAGGAACCGGCGACTGGATGGTGTTGGGGATTGGGTTCTGCAGAGGAATGAGTTCGAGTCGTGGAGCAAGGGTAAAGATGGTTCGGGGAGTCCTACACTTCTATGTTATGGGGATCAAGGAGTTGGAAAGACGTATATAAGGTATAAAGATATTTTCCATAGACTGCACGGGATGTTAACAAGGAATTGGATCAGTTCATTAGTAATAGACACCTTATCGGAGCGGGTTAATGGGCAGAATATGGCGGTTTTGTCCCTCTATTGCGATTACCAGGCGCGGGAGGACCAATCGGCGGTAAATATGATAGGGGGCCTACTCAGGCAGGTTGCCCTCGGAGCGGTGGGGATGGAAGGAGAAATTCGGAATGCCTTTGAGAAGTCAAGACAAGGAGGTGGAAAAGGTCTCCGATTGGGGGAGATGGTTCAGTTATTCATCAAAGCAATTGTATCCCTCGAGCGAGTATATATCTGTGTCGACGCAATCGACGAGTTACTTCCACAGCATCGATCGGATTTCCTCCCCGCGCTGCGGCAGATTATTCAGGAGGCACCGGGTACGCGGTTATTTCTGACAGGGAGGCCGCATATTCGTGGGGGGCTCGACAAACATCTCACTAAAGGAGCCTATATCATTCACATTGTGCCCGACCAAGGAGATATCGTTAGATACCTGAGCTGGAAGATGGGCGGCGACGATGACTGGGATCCGGACTTGATGACGGAAAATCTGAAGGGTGATATTATGAAAACAATATTGGAAAAGGCTTCAGAAATGTAAGTAGGAGTAGCTCTATTATAAATTTGGGTCGCAAATTGACATTGTACTTAGGTTTCTGCTGGTGGCTTTGAGTATCGACGCCATCTTGGGCGAGATCTCCTTAGCAAAGAGAAGGAAAATGTTGCAGAGGGTGGCCACGACGGGTGTTGACCTAGGCTGTGTCTATGCCCAAACGCTGCAGCGAATAAGGGACCAAAAGGGTAGTCGATCAAGACTTGGGATGGAGGTGCTAATGTGGGTATCCCACGCGAAGCGGCCATTGCGTATCGATGAACTCTGCCACGCTTTGGCGGTAGATATAGATTCAACAGATCTAGATCTCGAGAATATCACACCGCCCGATACAGTGTTAGGGTCATGCTTAGGGCTTGCGGTGGTTAACTCGGAGACATCGACGGTCCGGCCAATCCACTACACGCTTCAGGAATATCTTTCCCAGCCTGGTGTATTGCCTAATGCCCACGGAACGCTTGGGCAAACATGCCTGACTTATCTGAATTATGACCATGTGAAAAGGCTTCCAGCCGATAATGCTCCAAACCTTGAAGCCATGCCATTTCTCGAATATTCGTCTTTGCACTGGGGGGAGCACGCAAAAATGGAACTCCCAGAACACACGAAATCACTTGTACTTGAGCTATTAAGCCGATATGATAGCCATATATCTTCGCGCTTACTTTTTCACCAAATCCACAATCTCCATCATTACCCATTGGGACATCGCCCATTTCCAGGTTTGCACTGTGCATCCTATATCGGAATTGATGAGGCCGTGGCTGCTTTGATAGAGATGGAAGGCTGTGATATCAATCGAGCAGATCGTCGGGGGTTCACACCACTCATGCTGGCTGTTCAACAAGGGAATCAGGGGACAGTGGCGCTGCTGCTTACAAGGGACGATATTGATCCCGACAAGCCGGACAACCATGGTCGAACAGCACTCTCGGGTGCTTCTAGCAATGGGCACGAGGGGGTGGTGAGACTACTACTTGCACGGGACGATGTCAATCCCGACAAGCCAGACAACCATGGTCGAACACCACTCTGGCGTGCTTCATACAATGGGCATGAGGGGGTAGTGAGACTACTACTTGCCCGGGGCGATGTTAACCCCGACACGCTAGACCACTATGATCGAACACCACTCGGGTGGGCTTCTACCAAAGGGTATGAGGGGGTGGTGAGACTGCTGCTCGCACGGGGCGATGTAAACCCTAACCTGCGAGATGTATATCGTCGAACACTACTTGGGTGCGCTTCTATCAGAGGGCATGAGGGGGTGGTGAGACTACTGCTCCAACGGGACGACGTTAATCCCAATGTTCCAGATTACTGTTCTCGAACACCACTCTGGTGGGCTTCGTTCAAAAGGCATGAGGGGGTGGTGAGAGCACTACTCGCACGGGGCAATGTTGATCCCGACAAGGCAGACATATCTGGCGCTACACCGCTCTGGTTGGCCTCTAGCGATGGGTGTGAGGGGATTGTGCGGCTACTACTCGCACGGGACGATGTTAATCCTGACAAGCCAGACCACGATGGTAAAACACTACTCTGGTGGGCTTCTTTCCATGGGCGTGAGGGAGTGGCGAAACTACTACTCGCACGGAACGATGTCGATCCCAACAAGCAAAACGACCAGGGCCAAACCCCGCTCTGGTGCGCTTCTGACGGTGGGCATGAGGGGGTGGTAAAACTACTACTCGCGCGAGACGGTGTCGATTCCGACAAGCCAGACAATAATGGTAGAACGCCTCTCTGGGGTGCTTCCCGCAGTGGGCATGAGGAGGTGGTGAGATTACTACTCGCAAGAGACGATATCAATCCCGACAAGCCAGACAACGATGGCTTCAAACCACTCTGGTGGGCTTCTGTAGGTGGGCATGAGGGGGTGGTGAGGCTACTACTTGCACGGGACGGTGTCAATCCCGCTAGCCGGACAACTGTGGTCAAATATAATTGGGGATCGACTCTTGGTGTGGGTGGGCGGCAGTTGTAGCGCTCCTCCAGCCTCGTACAACTCCACTCTCTGGCGCAGATTAAGCTCAGAGCTTTGGAGATTTCCTATACTCTCTGTTCATGTTTGTATGCATCCCTTTCGCAACAGCTTCACTATATATACCTGTTATCAGCACAGGTCCCATCCCCTCCCTGTAGCCCTTTGCTGTCACTTGATGTCCTCTTGCGAATACTAGCTCACTCTCCCTCTCCGCTTCTTCCATTTCTGTATTTCCTGAGCCCCGGTATTTTGATTCATTTAAGACAGGGGATTGGCTTGTGAAATCATTATGTTATGTAGTATACAGATGTTTACACCCCTCGGAGCCTTTCTACTATCGGCGTTTGGTAGAGGGTTAGGCCATTATATCACGATGCTTAAGGTTATAGTTTGTTATGTTACCGCTTTTAAAGTGTTTCATTTTTTTATACATATTATAGATCTGCTTTCTCGTTTAATAATATTATGTCCCCTAAAAAATATTATTAAGTTTCAATTATCAAAAGTAAGCTTGTATAGTTTACCATCATGGCTTATACTAGACAGTTTTACCCACTCCTCCGTCCTTATATATAGAGAAGCACACGGGAAACCCAAGGCTAAGAGTATGAGGGTAAGAATCCGAAAATTGGTACCTGTTCGCAGACTTGAAGAGAGGATTGGAAACCACTACCGACAGAAATTGGATGAACTTACCAGAAGTATCATAGAGAATCTTACTGGCAGAGATAGGAGGGCAAGATGGGCCATCTAATAGCAGATCTACTAAACCTCGGATTCGGTATGTGGTAATGCTTTCGGTTCATGATTTGAGACTTCTGTCCAGGGTGGAGGTAGCTTCACGGTTCTTGCCGGTACAGTGGATTGGATTATTACGGCCTTTGGAGATATTGTGAAGGCGAGGGAAAAAGGTGACAGCGGCGAGGGTCGATCAGTGTTCCCAAGCGTCCCGTCCGCCCTGTAGGCACCGCCAGGACTGCAGTCCCGGGCATCCCGGGCGTCTGTCTCAAGCTGTAGGGCAAGAACGTCCGTCCTTTGGGAACGGCTATCGTCTAAGAGGGTGACTGTAGGGCCCTACAGTTCTCGAAATATCGGTGACTCCCGAATCGTACCTGCAGTCCTCACCCGTCATCTGCAGTCCTCGCCAATTACCCCTGTAGGACCCGCAAGTCACCTACATGGCCCGCCCGTCATCTGGGGTTACCCGGAAAATTGCGCCACTTGAGACACCTCCAGTCCCCGCCAGTCCGCCACGGGCTGTCGTTTGGACCGACGCCAAGATACCCGTCCGTCCCGGGTGCCTTTTCAGGTACTGCCGTCGGTCCCGTCCGGACCCAAAGACGGATGGACTGGACGCTTGGGAACACCGGGGTCGATGGATCTGGGGGTGATTGGGTAACTGGTCATGCGAAAAATTGATGTGGAAGGCGGGTCCTCCTCGCTAGACTACAGGACGACACATACTGCGGAGCTGGTTTGCGATATCGGGGGTGTCAGAGCTATTAGAGAGTGTCATCAAGACAAATCCCAAACTTGACCACGGTGGGATCGCACCCGCTCGTCATAAGGAAGTAGCTGGTAAAATAGTTCAAGCCCGAAGGTAAGGAGTAGGAGAACTAGTGCGATTCTGGGTATGTTTCCCGCGCTAGCTCTCGATATTTTGGTGCTAGCGGGTAGAAAAAGCCCGAGCAATCGTATCACCTTCGCCGGAGATTCCGCTCTGGGAATCAAGCTGTTTGTCTACAGGAAGGTGAAGGTGCTAGATTTTTCCGCAAAAACATCGCAGCATTCAGGGCCCGTTTACTGATCGGCTGCGTTTGGAGTTTTTGGTGGGGAAACTAGACGGGGGCGTCTCAACCAGCATCATATTCCGATAGACGTGGCAAAACTGTTTACACTGTTTTCAACCGTTTAATATTCTGGGTGTTAGACCGTTAAAACAGGACGCGGCTCAACAGGTGGGATTGCAACCACCGTCTACTGGCACCACCTAAATGCTACCAACCTTCCATGCCTGCAATAACAAGAGCAGCTATGAATAAGCTCTCTTTTCCTTGCACAATTAGCAATTCCTTTTGTCATAATTTAGGGCAAGTTTAATACCAAAATTCTCATGGATTGATTGTAAGAGAGAATGGTTGGTCAGTCCAATATCTCAGTTGTCGAGTGCTTGTGAGAATTGAAAGCTACCTGGTTGCACACCTCACGTTTGTGGATCACACTTTTCACACTACTACACATTGTATTAGGTAAACACACACCCATCAATTTTCCCTACCGCTCTGCGACCGTTTAGCCTCCCTTGACGGTCGGCGCCGTCGCCGGTTGCTTGACGGCCGTCTATTGGTAAACGGGCCCTCAGTTCATTTCCAAGATACCTTTGGCGTACCTGTTCATGGCTATCGCACATGAGCCAAGACATAGTCTCGTCTCAGTCAATTCCGCAAATGATTCCTTCATGCCGATGTCTACTACTTGTCCCCCTCAATTCAGGCTATTTTGTCACTAACTAAGGGGAAAAACACTTCAAAGTTAGGATAATCCCATTCTTAACCAACACCACTGCTTCCTCCGCAAACTCATAGTAGATTTCGGCCTCAGGGCCAAAGCCTCTCACTTGGGGTCAGTCCAGCGTGCCGGCTCTAAGTGGGGTATCCGTGAAATACATAGTAAATAGTGCCCTCTTGCGACCCTCAGCGGGGCATAGGTTCGCTCTCGTGTTTTCTCTTCTGATCCAAAGATGTCCGAGTCTGATCTACCTCCTCAAAGCTCTTACTACTCTTTCCCTAGATCTTAGCAGTCTCCATGTAGCGCCTGCTAGCTACCATGTAGCTACCCTATTTGGTGGCTACTTGGTCCTTTGTGAGTTCGTTTTGGGAGCTCTCAGACCATTCTGAAAGGACTTGTCTTTGAACAAAATCTTCCACAAATCAGGGTTCCGAATAGTCCGACCAGTCAAGTCTTGGAGGCAGGACCAGACTTGCCCGTCCTGGTTGATGTAAATGACTGGACCCGACTAACTTGGGTGATCCGGTCTGGTTTGGACTGGTCCCAGACCGGTCTTTATAAAGATTGTATGAGAGTCGGAGTGGCACCCGGGCTAGCGCTCACTGGGAATAGATATACAGCTATAGTAGATTTTTAAAGCCACGGTATAAATCAACAGGCCCTCGATACAGGTTAACAGAACATCCTGGAGAGGATAGCATGTGGTGGAAATGCAATTACCCGATGGATAAGTCGCACCGAATACCCGTATTGTGGCCGTTGGTCATGTAATATCACTCACTTAAGGCATCAAAAATAGTGTTGGAGGTCACAGAGGAATGGCCGGAGTCAGGGTGAGAAGTAATGCGACAGATCAATTGAGTGAAAGAGAAAAAGAGACGAATGCTATGTTGCTTTTCCTACAGACGCGCTTGAGACTATCATACTTGAAGTAGTGCGCCGTATCAATATACATCAAGATGACAACTGCCGATTCCTAGATCCACATGCTTCAACTTGCTTAACTGCTGGTCGAACACATACGTCCCATATCATCATACTGAGATAATAGTTCCGACACGCCCCCACTTCGATGATACCTGTCTCAGTATCATAGAAGCGAAAAAGAATGAAACAAATGAAAGATACAAAACTTGTAGCCTCATTAAAAACCCGGCACTTAAGGCAAAACCCAGTGGGAAAAAAGCTTCATGAGTGCGGGAAAAGAGTGCTACACAGGACTCAGAGGTAGGGAACAAAAAGAACAAAAGAAATAAGAGCTATTATGAAGCTTCGATCCCGTGTAGTCCCATTTGGTGAAGGTGAAGCCAGAAGGTTTTGGTTGGAAGTGGCTTTGTCAACAGGTCAGCGGTATTCTCAGCTGTGGGCGTATGTTGTAGGGAGATTTCGCCGTTTTCATAGGTTTCTCTTATATAGTGGCGTTTGATCTCGATATGTTTTGTGCGCTCATGGAATCTAGGGTTCTTAATAAGTTTATTGTTGCCTGATTGTCAATGTAAAGCACAATTGGTGGAGAAGTGGAGGGAGAGTCTTCCAAGGTGAGAAAGGTTTTGTGTATTTCAGAAAGGATATGTCGTAGCCATACACCTTCCTGGGATGCCTCACTTGCAGCCACATACTCAGCTTCAGTGGTTGATAAAGCAATCAGTGATTGCTTTTTTGATTTCCAGGAAATAGCTGTTCCACCAAGGAGAAAAACAAACGCTGCAGTTGAGGGACGGTTAGTCGGGTCACCTGCCCAATCAGAGTCAGTAAAATCGGTAGTTGTGGGCCAACGTAAGGCTTGCTGTGCGATTGGTGAGGTAGATGCTTTGATGTATATTAGGCAGAGTTTGGATGTATTCTTGAGGTAGCGCAGTGCCCTTTTAGCCATGCCTAACTGATGCTCATGTGGATTAGCTGCATGCTGGGATAGAATCGATATGCTGTAAGCCAGGTCTGGCCGAGTGGCAAGCATTATGTACATAATGCCTCCTACTATAGCTTGGTAAGTTTTAATCTCGTGAGGGGGAAGAGGAGGTGATTCAGTCTTGGTCCTGGATCCAGGTTCACGTTGTGTGAGCTGTCCGTTGCGGTCGTGCAGGCCAAATCGTTCAAACTGCGTAAGGACAAAGCGTGACTGAGATAGAGTTGTTTTCGCAGGGCTTTGATTAATCGTAATTCCCAGGTATTGTTTCGCAGGTCCCAGATCCGTAATTTGGTATCTCGATTGTAATGCGGTTTTGACCTCATTCACGTGTACCATATGATTTCCTTGTGCAAAAAGAAGAATAAGATCAACGTAAAGTAGAACCATCATCTTTTTTGACTGAGAGAGGTAGAGGTTTGCATCTGAAGCAGAGGGGCAGAATCCTAAGAGAGTGAGAGTCCCAGCAATATCCTTGTACCACAAGCGTGGTGCTTGTTTGAGTCCATATAATGCCTGATTAAGGGGAAGTTTGGAGGATGGAGTGAGCTCCTGGGCCAGTTGGGGATCCAACCATTCAATGCCTTCGGGAATTATGATCGCTGTCGGCTCCTCAATAAGCGGATTGAGAAAGGCAGTGACGACATCTAGATGATAGATTGTCGCCTGTAGTTCGAGCGCAAGAGCTACGTAAATGCAGAATGTAGTTAGTTGAGCGACAGGGGCAAAGATCTCACTATAGTCCACGCCATGAACCTGCGCAAATCCTCTTGCCGCTAGCCTGGTCTTGTAGCGCCGACTTCCATCCGCATTGGTTTTTAGCTTAAAAACCCACTTGCAGGTAATCGGTCTTATCTCATCATCTAGGACATGGTAGAATGTCTTATGTGCCTTCAGCGAGTGGTACTCGCTTCGCATAGCTTCCTGCTATCTCGAGTCAGATGCAGCTTCAGAGTAACTCTCTGGTTCACCAGCATCATTCTGATGCAACATCTCAACCGACTCTGGGAGATCAGCGGTTTCATGACGGTAACTCTCTTCTGCTACTATTATAGTCTTAGCTTGAATATGGCTTGATCTTTGTAAACGAGTCTCTGGTACTCTCTCAGATGACCCCTTCTCAGTGTCTCTTGCATCTGAGGCATTCGGTAAGGGACTCTTGGCACTTCGCTTCTCATCTAGACTCTTAGATGGCTCACTAGGAGACTAGTTCTCAACTAGGCTTTCATCGGTCAATCTCGCTTCAAGCGTCTCACTTGGCAGTCTCTCTTCAAGTGTGTGGCTTGGTAGTATCTCGTCAAGCCTCTTGCTTGGTTGTATTTCTTCAAGCATCTTCCTTGGTAGTCTCTCTTCAAGCCTTGCGCTTGGTAATCTCTCTTCAAGCTCTTCGCTTTCTTCATCAGTATATACCTCCTCGGGTAATACCCCTTTCAGCACATCTTCAAATCCCACATCCCCTACAATAGTTTACTTATCAAAAAGGATGTTCAATGCAGTAATCATCCGCTTCTCTACCGTATCCCAAAGTCTCCACATAGTAGTAGCGTCATGCACATAACCGATCATCGTGCAGAGTTGGGACCGCTCTCCAAATTTTCGGTGCTTGCGTTGTGGTGGCGGAACTAACTTATACGCTAGACAGCCAAATGTGCGGAGGTGGTGGATAATTGATTTCCTGCCCTGATTGAGCATTTCGTATGAGGTTTAGTGCTGTAGAGGACGGCTTGGGGAGCGGGCATGAAGGTATGCTGCCGTCGATATTGCCTCAGCCCACATTGGAGTTGGAGGGTTTAGGGTCGATAAGCATAGTACGTGCTTTAGTGACGAGAGTTTGAATCATTCGCTCGCTTTTGCCGTTTTTGTGTTGTGTGTACGGTGGGGCCGGTTCGAATGAGATTCCCGAAACTCCGAGAATTCCACGAAATCGCCTATTATCATACTCTCCCTTGCCATTATCGCATCGAACTCTTGCTATTGGCCATGCTGGATAGGCCTTTTCCATCCGCGGTAAAAACTCTTGAGACGCAGATGTCATTTCAAGCGACTCCTTTGATCTAACGAAGTAGACCCAAACTCGTTTGAAGAAGTCATCAACATAGATGACGAAGTACTTTTGGCCCAAAAATGATGGAATTGAGATCGGGCCACAGACATCCGAGTGTATTAACTCAAAGGGGTGTGAGACAGAGGGCACCGGAGTCCGAATTAGCCTCTGGTGCTGTTTGCCGAGTATACTGGTCTGTCATAATGGTTGATTGGCCTTTGTCGGACAGGACTCGCCTAAAATGTGATGGAGGTTTTGAACTCCTCAATGGCCAAACCGCTTATGCCATAGCTCTATAGTCGGTTTGCTAGTAGCAAGAGCAGCTACCGCCTTTCCTATTCGATGTTGATTTCCGTACGTGATCTGGACCTTTAACAGATATAGGCCATCAGAAAGTATCGCTAACTCGGTCTTAGGTCAGGCATCTTTCCGATTGGCGATAAATCATGTGTTCCCTTCAAAGATAACCGAGTATTTTGCCGGTAGTTGACTAATCAAGAATAAGGAAAGACTGAAGGCCGGGGCATAGAGTGCGGTAAGTACTAGCGAGAGTCCTGAGCCTATATTCATACTAATTTCTCCTTTTCCTATGCCAAAAACCTCGGAACCATCTCCTAGCAGAATACTGATAGACCTGGGAAGAAACTGTAGATTGCAGAAGGCAGATCGTAAGTTGCATATGTGAGGGGAGGCCCCAGAGTCCACTACCCACTCGTATTGGTATCTCGAAGAGCTACCTGCCATCAATGCATGCACTGTGGTAATGCTTACCGTGGAAGTGCTAGTCTCATACTGTTGTGGACGGTAGTGGGTCCTTTTGACTAAACTAGCTCGCTGCTTTATCCGACAGTCGGATTCCCTGTGGCCACGCAATCCACGGTACCATCAAGAAATTAGATCCTGGCGACCACCTTTCCAGCTCCTTCCTCCCCTTGCGCGCCCCATCGTTCTGCCGCCTCTCAGGCTGGCTCGACCTCGGGTTCCTACTTGTGGGTTTCCCCTGTCGCCTCTACTCAGGCTATTTGTATAGAGTGCTGTACCAGAGGTGATACTAGTGTTTAGACTAGGGAGTTCGCTGGTTCGACTGTGGACTGTAGCTTCGGCTTCGATTACGTTTGAGATTAAGTTCTCAACAGTATAGCGATCAGGTTGATGAAGCAGGATGTCGACAAAGCTATTGAACGAGGTAGGCAGTGTGGAATACGGTGCGAGCAAAAGGCTTCATCAGATATTGCTTGGTCGGTACCTGCCAGCCTTCTTCGAAATTGCCGCAGTTTGGCGAGATACTTTGGATTGGTTGGCTTGGATCCGGTTTGGATTGGCTGAACTGTCTGGGCAGCATTGTCTGTCCAGCACGTGAAGCACTCGTAACTAGTTTCTCACGAAGCTTGGTCCACATATCGGCAGACTCGTCAAGCCCACTAATATTCTCCTGAATTTCTGGTGTACAGGAAGCGAAGATCAGTGCATAGGCAGCACCTTCCCTGCTTTGAGAATCCTTCCATTTTGTGTACTTGTCCGCGGAAGGTTCGGCCTCCTCTTTGAGAACAATCTGGAGACAGTTTTCTCCTCGTAGAAAGGCGCGGATGTTGCGTACACATTGGGCGAAGTTGGTATCACTCACCTTGTCGATTTCTCAGTACTTACACCGGTATCGCTCTTTTGAAAGAGGTAGCAACTCATCCTGCTCGTGGAAAGACATGCTGAACGACGAAAGGAGTTGGAGGAACTCCTGTGAAGTTGTTGACTGCAGTTGTGAGCACCTCAGGGCTCATAACCTGTTGGAGGTCACAGCGGAATGGGCGGAGTCAGGGTGAGAAGTAATACGACAGATCAATTGAGTGAAAGAGAAAAAGAGACGAAAGGTATGTTGCTTTTCCTAAAGACGCGATTGAGACTGTCATACTTATAGTAGTGAGCCGTATCAATATACATCAAGATGACAACTGCCGATTCCTAGATCCACATGCTTCAACTTGCTTAACTGCAGGTCGAACACATGCGTCCCATTTCATCATACTGAGATAATAGTTCCGACAAATAGTTCGATACTTGAGAACCTATTTTCACCACCCCTTATCAATGCGAGGCACTATCTCCACCATATACTATAATCCATGGAAACAGTAAGTTTTATTAAGAAAAGTTTTATTTGAGCGTAACATATTGTGATAAAAATAGCATATCCTATTGCTTGGCAGGCCTGGTCGGACCAGTCCTGGTCGAGTCGGTTGCGATAATCCTGACTGTCCAGTCTAGTGATGGGCACGATCATGATCGAGCAGATCATCGAGGCTATGCTCGATCATGATCTGATTGAGGGAGCCCACTGATCGAATGATCGATCAAAATTGTCTATCATGATCGAGTAATCGATCAGGGTGCCTGCTCGAGCATCATTCTGTGATTGAGCATGATTGAGTGATCGAGCATGATTGCGTGATCGAGCATGATTGCGTGATCGAGCATGATTGAGTGATCGAGCATGATCGCTTGCTCGATCATTCATTGTGCTCGATCACCCATAGTGCTCGAGCATTATTGAATGATTGAGCATGATTGTGTGCTCGATCATCGATAGTGCTCGAGCATGATCAAGGGATCGAGCATGATTGCGTGCTCGAGCATGATTGCCTGATCGAGTGTGGTTCGTAGTGCATGACCCTCTCCACTTTCGCTCAGGGCGTCATTCCTGCCTATCTATTGTATACCATTCTTCAGCACTATGCCCTTAGCTTTATCTGTTTGAGTCTCACAGCCTTCATAGATCTTCTCATATTGTTACTTGTATTTACCAAATAACCAACTATTGCATAATGAAATCCTCGCCATCTTCACTTCCTGCAGCACTCTCACCATCTGCCTCATAATTGGCCTCCTCCCCTAGCAATTCCTCCGCCTATTCATCCTTTTTGAATTCAACCAATCCCAGCCATGCCTTTGTAAGCATAAGAAGCCAAATCGTGTCAGCCTCAAGACAGTTTCTTTTTTTAGAGACGATATCCCCAGCTACAGAAAATGCTTGTTCAGAGGGGACGCTTGTGATAAATGTCAATTAATATTCAAATAGAACTAAATGGAGTGAAAAGGGTACCTTGTGGCAGGTACCGAAAGGTAATCACGGGCCATTAAGGCTAAATTAGGAAGTCGGTGTTCGTGCAATTTCCACCATTGAACAATGTCCATATTCCTGTCGACACGTGGTTCACGAAGGTAAATCTCCACCTGTGATTCTATAAGATTATCCTCTAAACTGTCATCTGTTGAGCCAAATACTAAGTCCTCATAACGGCGGCGATTTTGAGGGGTTTCCAGGCTCGGAAGGAGACCGGTTCGAGTAGAGGCAATTACTTCTATCCCATTGGATCAGGTTTGGATGGCTATGGGTGCTCTACTGGCATAGCGCTTAGTGAATGCTCGCATGAACTTCTCGCACCCATTTTCAATCCAATTCGCTTCCCACTGTAAGTTTTTAAAGAGTTGCACCTTCATTCGGGGATCGAGGATTGTCGCAATAACCTGTCCCGTATTTGAGTCAGTCTTAACCCAGTATTGGTTTAACTTTTGATACGCATCATCGGCTGCCGAACAGATTTTGTAGGTTGTTGAGATAGGGTCTGGGTCATCTTGCATCGGCCGTTCACTTTCAATAAGCTCGTGCAGAGCATTTTGGAGAAACTGGTAGTAAGGTAGTTGCGAGCTGAGGGTAGGATACGTAGAACCGCTGGCGAATTCAGTTGCATCGACAAACAGGGAAAGAATTCTTGATACGCGTTCAAGCGTATCCCAATCTCTTAGGGAAAGCGTGAGAGGAGTCCGTGCCTTGCTAAACTTCCTTGTATTATCCACAGCGAGAAGACGCTCAAGAGCTGGTCGTAGGTACAAAGCGCGCTCAATCATTTTATAAGTAGAATTCCAGCGCACCCGAATATCCAGAATCGGAACCAGCCAGTCCAATCGCTTTCGCTGAACATTCTCCTGTAGGGCTTCCCATAAGATATTTGAGGATCGAACTTTGGCCACTATTTGGCGTAGTTTGCGTAGACTGGTGGCTGGGTCAACCTCATTGTTGTGGCCGGAATCATCACAATCATCACTCGCTAAATGCACCTCGCGCTCTTCAGCCTCTGATCTTAGTGTTTTTAGTACAGTTGGAGCTGCTAGATTTAGCACGTGAGCTAAATAGCGTATTTGCCCATCTTCCTGGGAGCAGTCCTGCATCTCCAACTCGAGATCCAAAAATATTCCATCGTTTACAACAGCATTATCTGCCGTGATACAGTTAATTGATTCCCTCATCTGGTACATATCTAATACCTTGATCATAACATCTGACATGTTGCCAGCTGTGTGAGATCCACGCAACCTCTCAAATCCAATTAAGGTATTAAACCTCTCATATCTCGTAACAATCCAGTGAGCGGTAATGGCCATGAAGGGAAGTTTGTTACCTGATGTCCACGCATCAATTGTCAGGTTAATTTTGGCGCCGGTAGAGATATGCTCGCGTAGTTCTCGCAGGTTTTCAAACAAGTCTTTATATAGAATTGACTGAATATCGCGCTTCAGAGTCCTCCGGGATATAGTAATAGGCCGACCATTACAGTATGCCATCAGGGTTCGGAAGGCATTACTCTCAACAAGTGAGAAACTGGAATTAGTTTCGATTACTATTATGGCCATCAACCTTCTATACTCCTTGGTATTGAACAGCTGTCCAGGAGCCCGTGCACCTCCAAGTCCCATGCCTCGAGCAAGCGTAAACGGACTAATTCTGCTCCATCTTCCAAGACTAGCGATAACGCTAGACAGGATACGGCCAACGGCTTCCGTATAGTCACTTACACGGCAGGGAAGACGAGAATGACGAATTCAAAGATGAGCGATAAAGGTAGATGTCGTCGTATATTTCGCAGCATATGGTCCCCAGCTATGTTGACAGTGACAACAATAAACCATATGACGCCCGGAGCCATCATCCATAGTTTCCCGGATAATCAGTCGCTTGTCATATAGGTAGCTATTGAACGGGAGCTCCTTCTGGCCGCTAATCGTTCGCAAATTCAATAATTCGCCTATATTGATTCCTAGGTTAACTTGTGCTCTCAGGTTACTTTGTGGGCCGGAGAAGAGATTAATACCCCATTGTCCACTTAAGGTTTCACAGTAGTAAGACACATTAGGGGAGTCTTGATGGCTGCTTGGTTAGCTTGGTGAATCGGAGATTGTTTCTGAGACCTGCCAGGGTGCGGGTGATAATGGATCTGCCTGAGAAGACATTGTAATACCTTGGGCCATTGTTGATTCAACAAAGATAATAAGAGGATAGTCAAAAAAACTATCGCTTCGTGATTATTGTGCGGATGTGCGGGGTAAACTATATTTTATTCTAATCACCTGTCACATGATTTCGAACAGATCTATGTATAGTGAAGGGATCGATCATGATCGAGCACTACCTATAATCGATCAGATCACGGCTTGAATGATCGATCATTCTGTAATCGAGGGCCAGGCATGATCGAGGTGATCGATCACTGAGTAGTCGAGCAAAACTCGATCATGATCTGATCGTGCCCATCACTAGTCCAGTCGGTCTAATTTCCACCATTAGACTAGACTTGACTTTCGACTGGACTAGCTAGTCCAGTCCAATCTTCCGCCGACCATTCGGAACCCTGCCACAAATCTCTCTTCCCGTCTTTCCCTAGGATCTCATATATTCCTGCTCATGTGAAACCTCGGAAAGTGGGTTTCTGAGGATCACTGGAAAAGTCCAAAATAGCTGTCCCTTAGTCTACCAGGGTTTGGTGAAATAGAATGCTACCATCAAGCCGGTCCACAGCTTAAAGAGATGTGGTGGTAAGTGCTAAGAGATGATATGTTAGGACTATTGATGCCACTGGGTTATCAATGTTTGGAAGGGAATATAATGAAAGTATCTCTGATGTAGACAGGACATGGGCACTAAGATCAGAGTTTTGTGGCGCAATGGGAAACTTTCCGTGACGGATCCATGGAGTGGTGTGCCAAGTAACTGATCTTGGAGGGTCATTCCTGTGGGAAGATTAGGTATATATTGGGAGTGTGCTATAGCTAGCCGATATCATGGAGGTCCTGAATTACTACTTGTATTTGTTGGAAAGCACCCGTGATCACTGTGTGGTCAACAGTATTGTGTGATTGTACCTTCCCTATATTTCGTAGTTGTTAGTTACTAGTTCCTTTGTTAGTCATTATCGGTCTTGGAGGAGGGGCGAGTATACCTGGTTTGTATACTAGTCGAAGGAGTCGGAGAGGCGGCCGGAAATGCGCGGTAAGGAAAGCAAGGAATAGGTCGGAACAGAGTGCGAGTTAGGGAGAGATACTGTCTAGAGAAGGATTCCCGCAAAAGATGATATGTGGTGGAGTTCTTTGAATATAAACCATCTGCTCTGCCATAGATATATGGACAAGAAAGTAGTGTTTGTTACGGGGCGGGGCGGGGCGGGTTTTTACTCGCCAGACCCCGCCCTTACACAGGGCCGGGGGGGTATTTTTCGGGTAATCCCCGCCCCGCCCCAGTCCGTGGCCCACCCGCACTCATTCCCTGGACGGGGCCCCGTTTGTTACCACCTATTTTTGACGGGGACCCGTCTGGGGTATGGGTGGGGCAGGGGCCTGAGTGGGGACTGGGGCAGGGAATGCCGAAAAAGACACCCCGCCCAAGGCCGTTGAGTGGGGCGGGGCGGGGAAAAGGGCCGGGGGCCCGCGTTTTGCGGGGCCCCGTCCGCCCCGTAACGAACTCTACAAGAAAGGCACACCTCCAATCAAGCGATACACCTTTCCTCCTGGGCTTCTTTGTACTTCTTCATACAGTGCATGATGGGGCCTCCGGGGCCCCAAAAAACATGGGCCCGCAGCACTTTTTGCGGCCCTGCCCCTCCCGGTGGCCCGGGGCGGGGCGTAATTTGTGGCGTTTCCTGCCCCTGTAACAGCCCAGGCCTAAAGTTAGGCCCCCGCCCCACCAACGCCCCAGATGGGTCCCTGTTAAAGTTTAGTGGTGACAAACGGGGCCCCATCCAGGGAATGAGTCTGGGTGAGCCCCGGACAGGGGCAAAGTGGGAATTACCCAAAAACATGCCCCCTGGGCCACTGAAAGGGCAGGGTATGCCAAGTGAAACCCCACTCTGCCCCACCCAGTGTTCCCAAGCGTCCAGTCCATCCGTCTTTTGCCTAGGACGGGACGGACGCCAAATTTGCGGTCCTTAGACGAGACGGACGCCAAATTGCTGTCTGTCTTAAGCGATGCCCGGGGCGGACGGCCGGGCCCTGCAGGTGCCTTGGTTGAACTACTATTTTTAAATTTCCGAGCCGGGATGTGCTTGAAGAAACGAAACATCTTTATTACAACGCTATCATCATATTTGGGTATCAGGTATCAATTTTTCTCATCAATCAATCAAGCTGTGCACTCATATCCGATCCCAGTTCTAGGCACCCGGAACCTGCCCTAGTTCCCCACCTAATATTACCGCTCTGTCCTCCAAACCCCAAAGCATATTTTCTTCTCTTATCAAATGTATGAAGCAACAGCTAAGCGGATAGAGCAACCACACATTATGAATACCGTGAAAACTCCTGTCGTTTGCTATCTCCGAATCTACTGCCTAGAAGTCTTCAAAATGGTTAGTGCTTTCCTATGCGGGATAAGATCAGCCATCAGGACGTTATTAAATCTCATTAACCGACACACGCAATTCTATTAACCTGTCAAACTTCTTATTAATCACCGGCGCTCCTTCTCATTTCCTCACCGACCGTTACCCCCACACTATCAACATTCATTTCATAGGGCGGAAGATGCTAGAAGACTTTCAGGCGACTCACCGGTAAGTCAGGAACTCGGAGAACATTGCGAGATGAGGGGTAGGACACGTAGAAAAGCGGGGAAGCAAAGCGTGGCATGAGGGGAAAGCGGGGTACCAAGAAGAAAGACGGTGGCGTGAGAAGATGGAAAAGTGGTCTGATATTTGGGCATCAGTAGTTATTATTTTTTGTACTTAAGAGTTTCGTTCGCCCTCGAGTATTGAAGCGCAAGTCATAGAACACGGTCTATCTTTTATACGAATACGATCGGTAAATATCACAAAAGAAAAGATGAGTAAGGACGGCAGTCACCTACAGGTATTTCATAAAAATACCGTAAAAATACTTTCAATTCGCTATCTCTGTCAGCTTATAATAAGTTTAGTTTGACAGGTTAATAGAATTGCGTGTGTCGGTTAATGAGATTTAATAACGTCCTAATGGCTAATCTTATCCCGTGTAGGAAAGCACTAACCATTTTGAAGACTTCTAGGCAGTAGATTCGGAGATAGCAAACGACAGGAGTTTTTGTTGAAATTCATGAAGGTTCCATACCCAGGGGATAGGTGTGATACTGATGGGACATGGCAGTGAGGAATTGGGTTTGATAGCAGTTGCACGATTATCTAGTATGGTATCAGAAGTGTTAGTGTTGTTTGGTTGATACGTTAGTTAAAGGGGCAACGCTTAGGAAGTTTTA
>Ga0307513_10001634_pt1 | contig 32104 bp, 25 predicted proteins | sample 15_EM_MG_FD_202174 | JGI IMG/M metagenome (GOLD analysis project Ga0307513, IMG submission 202174) | Populus trichocarpa ectomycorrhiza microbial communities from riparian zone in the Pacific Northwest, United States - 15_EM | ecosystem: Host-associated > Plants > Roots > Unclassified | place... | reverse complement strand
ACGCCGCCTCCACTTTGGCTATCTCGCGTTGTCCCGGCAAGAAAACCAGCACATCGCCTGGATGTTTTTCCAGCGACTCCTCCACCGCACGACGGGCCTGCGACTCAAGAGACTCATCGCGTCGTCCCAAAAAGTACGCGACCGTCACCGGATAATTGCGACCTTCACTGCTCAACCTGGGTGCCTCGAGAAAACGCGCCAGCTTTTCGCCATCCAGCGTGGCCGACATCACCACGATGCGCAGGTCTTCTCGCAACTCCTTTTGTACGTCGAGCGCCAGCGCCAAGCCCAGATCGCCTGCGAGGTGGCGCTCGTGGAATTCGTCGAACAGCAAGGCGCCTATACCCTCGAGCATGGGGTCGTCCTGCAGCATGCGGGTGAGGATGCCCTCGGTGACTACTTCTATCCGGGTACGCGCGGAGATCTTGTTCTCGAAACGGATCCGGTAACCCACGGTTTCGCCCACCGCTTCGCCGAGCTGGCCGGCCATAAAGCCGGCGGCGGCGCGCGCGGCCACCCGGCGCGGTTCCAGCATCACGATCTTGCGTCCGCCCAGCCATGCCTCATCGAGCAGCGCCAGCGGCACCTGGGTGGTCTTGCCGGCGCCAGGCGGCGCTTCCAGCACCAGGCGCGGGTGCGCGGCGAGCGAGGTGCGGATCTGCGGCAGCAGGGCGTGGATGGGAAAAGACGGCGAACTCATCGGCAAAGGCTAACGGGAACTCGCGCATATTGCTGGACCGGAGTGCGACGGAGTGCGGTAGCAGCTGTCATCGGCATGAGCTAGATTGCGGCCAGACCCCTTCGAAAGGATTCGCCGATGTCGTCTACGCGCGCTTTTTCTCGTCTGCTCGCCCTCGCCCTGCTTCCGCTGTGCGGCTATGCCCAGGCCGAAGTCTTCATCAACGAAGTGCACTACGACGACGCGACCTCCAGCGGCGATGTCGGCGAACGCATCGAGGTGGTCGCCACGGCTGGCGAGAGCCTCGGCACCTATCGCATCTACCTGTACAACGGTTCCTCACCGAGCGCGGCGACCACCTACGACAACGATCTGGTGCCCGCCGGCAGTCTGGTGAGCTGCGGCGGCAGCGTGCGCATCGCCACGCTCAGCTACCCCAGCAACGGCATCCAGAATGGTTCGAACGACGGCATGGCTTTGGTAAACGGCAGCGGCAACGTGGTCCAGTTCCTGAGTTACGAAGGCGCCATCACCGCCAGCAACGGTCCGGCCGCGGGCCTCACCAGCAGCAATCTGCCGGTATCGGAAACCGGCAGCACCGCCGCCGGCACTTCGTTGCAACTGGGCGGCAGCGGCGGCCTGGCCAATTTCACCTGGCGCAGTTCGGCAACGCAGACCTTCGGTGGCTGCAACAACAATCAGACCTTCACCGCCCCCAATCCGCCGCCAGTGGTGACCGCCACCACGCCTGTGCAGGGCGCGACCGATTTTCCCGCCGCGGGCGATCTTTCGGTCGGCTTCAGCGAAACGGTGACTCTGACTAGTGGCGCCTTCACTCTGGTTTGCGGCACCTCGGGCAATGTGGCGCTGACGCATGCCGGCTCGGGCAGCGGTTTCCTCGTTTCCACCAACACTGCGCTGTACGCCGGCGAAAGCTGCACCTTCCGCGTGGTGGCCAGCAACGTATCCGACGCCGGCGGCGCGCATCCCGTGCAGGACACGGCGATCGATTTCAGCGTGGCCAGCGGCAGCGGTGGCGGTAGCTACTATTCGCACGTCAACGCCAGCAGCGCGCCGCAATTGCGCTGCTCGCTGCATGCCACGATCAGGGGCCACACCGCGTATCCGTACAGCGGCGGCACCACCAACACCTGGACCATTCTCGAAATCGCCGACGAAGACCCCAACAACGCCGGCCGCATTCTCGACGTCTATCGCAATCGCAGTTATCTGAAGGGCAGCGAGCGAGCGGGCACCGGCACCGGCATCACCTACAACCGCGAGCACACCTGGCCCAATTCACTCGGCTTCGGCAGCACCACCGGCGATCTGGGCCTGCCGTATGCGCCGTACACCGACACCCACATGCTTTACCTGAGCGACACCGGCTACAACGCCGACCGCGGCAACAAGCCGTACGCGGCCTGCGCGCAGTCGTCCGGTTGCAGCGAGCGCGCCACCGAGTCGAACAACGGCTTCGGCGGCGGCAGCGGCACCTATCCGGGCAACGGCAACTGGTTCAAGGGCCCGGACGGCAACAGCGGTTCGTTTGAAGCCTGGGGCCATCGCCGCGGCGATATCGCTCGCGCGGTGATGTACATGGCGATCCGCTACGAGGGCGGCACCCATCCGGGCAACGGCCAGTCCGAACCCGATCTGGAGCTCACCGACAATCGCAGCCTGATCGTCATCACCTCCGCATCGCCCGCCTACATGGGCCTGCTTTCCACCTTTCTGGTGTGGCATCAGGCCGATCCGCCGGATACGGCCGAGCGCGAGCGCAATGAAGTGATCTACAGCTTCCAGGGCAACCGCAACCCCTTCATCGACCATCCGGAGTGGGCGACCTCGACGCTATTCACTTCGAGCAAGCCCGCATCCTGCCAGTTGAACTGATCGCCGCTGACCGAAAACCCCTCTCCCGCATTGCGGGAGAGGGAGGCGCAAAGCGCAGGGTGAGGGTCCGGCTTTTCGCAAAGAGCCGAATCTTTACCTCTCTCCCATCATCGGAAGGGAGACCCAAAGTTCACCACGCGCTCTAAACTTCTCCGCATGCAACTCATCGATATCGGCGCCAACCTCACCCACGACAGCTTCGACCACGACCGCGACGCCGTGCTGCAACGCGCGCGCGATGCCGGCGTGGTGCGGATGATGGTCACCGGCGCCAGCCGCGAGCATTCGCCCAAGGCCTTGGCGCTGGCCCAGGCCCATCCCGGTTTTCTGTTCGCCACCGCCGGAGTGCATCCGCACCATGCGGTGGAGTACACGGACGAATGCGATGCCGAGCTGCGTGCCCTGCACGCGCACCCGGAAGTGGTGGCGGTGGGCGAATGCGGACTGGACTACTTTCGCGATTTCTCGCCGCGCCCGGCGCAACGGCGCGCGTTCGAGCGCCAACTGCAGCTGGCGTCTGACCTCGCTGTCGAAGGCTTGGGCAAGCCGCTGTTCCTGCACCAGCGCGACGCGCACGCCGATTTCATGGCGGTGATGAAGAGTTTCGAAGGGCGGATCGGGCCGGCGGTGGTGCATTGCTTCACCGGCACCCGCGAGGAGATGTTCGATTATCTGGACCGCGACTGGCATATCGGTATCACCGGCTGGTTGTGCGACGAGCGCCGTGGCCTGCATCTGCGCGAACTGGTGAAGAGCATTCCCGCGAATCGGTTGATGATCGAAACCGATGCGCCCTACCTGCTGCCGCGCACGGTCAAGCCGAAACCCTCGCACCATCGCAACGAACCGAAGTATCTGGCGCATATCGTGGAAGAGCTGGCGCGCGACCGCGGCGAAGACGTGGCGGCCACGGCAGCGGCCACAACCGCGACCGCGCTGGCATTCATGCGCCTGCCGCTCGCAAGCGCCTAAGGGTCTACAACCCCGCGACGAATGCGTCCGGGCCACCCTGATATACCAACAACGCCCCGTAGGACCTTAGACCGGTCCGCGAGCAATCTGTTCGGCCGCCCTTTCGCCGGTGCAAGCCGGCAGGTTTTTGCCGTCGCTGACCTGCTTTCCCGGGCAACTCCGGCTGGATTCACAGCCAGTCCGTAATCAATATTACGCTATCTTCACGATTCTTTAATGTTAGAGGCAATTCGGGCTAGGATCGGGTTTCCTGGCGCTCCTTGCATATGGCGCTCAGGTAGGGGATCCATTTCACAGATAGCACTCATTCGGGGATAAACAATGAATTGCAAAACCACCAAGCTGCGCGACGCTATCGTCGTCGCGCTCGTTCTGGGGACCACGGCAGGGGGAGCATACGGACAAGAAGCGGCGAAGGACGATACCGCCACCACGCTTGACCGAATCGAAGTCACCGGCACCCGCATCCGCCAGGTCGACACCGAAACTTCGCAGCCGGTCTTACTGATCACCCGCAACGATATCGAGAAGCAGGGCTTCCAGTCGGTGGCGGACATCCTGCAGAACATCACCGCAACGGGTACGCCGCCGATTTCGCGCGCATCCCCGCTGTCCGCCGGCGAGAACGCGGGTGGCACCTTCATCAGCCTGCGCAATCTGGGCGCAGCGCGTACCCTGGTTCTGCTGAACGGCAAACGCCTGGGTATCAGCACCAGCGGTCTGTCTGATATCTCCACCATTCCCATCTCCGCCGTCGAGCGCATCGAAGTGCTGAAGGACGGCGCTTCGTCCATCTACGGTTCCGACGCGATCGCCGGCGTCATCAACGTGATCACGCGCACCAACTTCGAAGGAGCGACCGGCAGCGCCTACTTCGGACAGTACGGCCAAGGCGATGGCGCGATCACCAAGGGCGACTTCGTGATGGGCTTCACCGGCGACCGCGGGTCGCTTACCCTTGCGGCAGAATGGCGAGACGAAGAAGAAGTCAAGGCCAGCGCCCGCGACTTCAGCGCCTTTCCGCGCTCGTCCTTGCACCCGACCGACAACTGGACCACGGTTGGCCAATATGGCGGCTTTGTCACTACCGCGACTACGCCGATTCCCGGCGTTCCCACCGGCACCCGCGTCGTCCTCCGCGATGGTGGCAATCCGCGCAATCCGGCCGATTACCGTCGCCAGGACATCAACACGGGTACTTGCGTAGGCGCTACGGTGGAAACCGGTTGCGCTCCGGGTTCGATCGCCGACAAGAGCAACACCAACCAGCAGACCGACCTGCGCACCCCCTTGGAAGACAAGGCGCTGTGGGTGGATGGTGTGTTCGACATTACCGATCATGTCCGTTTCCGCGGCAATTTCCTGTACAGCAACCGCCTCTCGACGCGTACCGTCGCTGGTTATCCTCTACAGGCAAGCTCGGCTTCCCGTGGCGGTAATGCGGTACTCGCCGCAACCAGCTATTTCAATCCGACCGGCGCGGCGATCTCGAACTGGTGGCGTCGCACTTGGGAAGTGCCGCGAGTTTCGGATTCGGAACTCACCACCTATCGGTTCGTCGGCGGTTTCGAAGGAAGCTTCGACTTCATCAATCGCACCTTCGATTGGGACGTGTCCTATCTCAAGAACCAGAACAAGCTGGTGCAATCGACCTTTGGCAACACCAATATCCCGGCTTTGCGGGCTGCTATCGGTCCGTCGTTCCTCAATGCCCAAGGCCGCGTGCAATGCGGCACCGCAGCTGCGCCGATCGACTTCGTGAATTGCGTGCCGTTCAATCCCTTCCTGCCGTACGGACGCGAAGGCCAGGGTGGCCTGACCAACAACACCGATCTGCAGAATTTCCTGTTCCAGCAGGAGCATGCGACCGGGCAAACGGACACGACGGTCATCTCCGCCAACCTCACCGGTTCTCTGTTCACCCTTCCGGCCGGCGAGCTGGGCTTCGCCTTCGGTCTTGAGAACCGCAAGGAGTCGGGCAAGTTCGTACCCGATGCGCTAGCGGTGACCGGACAGTCGACCAACCTGTCTTCCGGACCGACCCACGGTGGTTACACCGTGGACGAGGCTTATCTGGAAATGCAGGTTCCGATCCTGGCCGACATGCCTTTCGCGCAGGAACTGACCGTGAATCTGGCCAGCCGGTACTCCGACTACGATACCTTCGGCGATACCACCAACAACAAGATCGGGCTGAAGTGGAAGCCGTTCGAATCGTTGATGATTCGTGCAACGGCGGCAGACGGATTCCGTGCTCCGACCATCGCCGACCTCTATGGCGGCGGTTCGCAGACCTTCACCAACTTCACCGACCCTTGCGACGTGGTGTTTGGGCAGTCGACCCCGGGCTCGACCACGCGCGCCAATTGCGTGCGTGACCTGGGCGCACTGGGTAATACCTACCGCCAGTTGGGACAAGGATTGGTGCCGGTCGGTGCGCCGAACGCGCAAACGCCAGTGCCCTTCACTTCGGGCTCCAACCCCACCCTGCTGCCTGAGCAGTCCAAGTCGCAGACCATCGGCGCGGTCTGGAGTCCCTCCTTCGCCGAAGGCCTGAATCTGGCCTTGGATTGGTGGAAAGTGCGCATCGCCGACACCATCGTGGCCGATTCGCCCAACAACATCCTCAACGACTGCTATGTGCAGGGAATCACCAGCCGTTGCGATTCGGCATTGTTCACGCGCGATCCGGTGCTGGGAATCCCGGTGGTGACTTTCGGCGGACAGAATGCCGGTTTCCGCAAAATCGAAGGCTATGATTTCGATGTCAGCTATCGGTGGAGCACCGACAACTGGGGAAGCTTCTCGGTCGTCTCCAACAGCACCTACACGTCCAAGGATTTCTTCGTCAGCACGAATTCCCCGACGTATGCGACTTCCGCGGTTGGCTTCGGCAGCCAGTTCCGGCTCCGTTCCAACCTCAATCTGGGATGGGAATACGGGGCCTTCGGTATCAGCTGGATGGCACGCTACTACTCTTCGATGAAGGAAACCTGCACCTACTTCGTACCGGGCGCAGCGAATATTGAGGGTCTGGAATGCAACCATGTCTCCTACGAACCCACCGGTGGGTTCCTGGCGGATGGAAGCCCCGCCAGCGCGGTATTCCGCCGCAACCGTATGGGCTCCAACACGTTCCATGACGTGCAGATCCGCTACCAGACGCCTTGGGATGCCACCATCTCGATAGGTGCCAACAACGTATTCGCGCATTATGGGCCGGTCATGTACACCCAACCGAGCGCGAACGTTTCGTACTACGGTGGTTTCGACATCGGACGTTTCGTGTACATGAAGTACACCCAGAAGTTCTGACCCTAGCGGGTAATGCGTTCTTCTCTACGGCCCTCTTCGGAGGGCCGTAGTTTTTTTCGTGCCGAAACAGCGCTACGGCCGCTATTTCGAATCAACGCGGTCAATCGGCAGAGAGTTGGCTTATGCCCAGTTCGTAGGCTTGCAGATTGCACCAGGCAGCGTTGAGTAGTGGCGTCTCGACACCGGAAGCGCGGGCGCGATGAAGCATGTCGCCGACGATGTGCGCTGCTTCGACCCGTTGTCCTGCTTCCAGATCACGCAGCATCGATGCCTTCACCGGCGAGTCGGCTTGCGTGAGCGTGGCCAATGCCGTGGCCTGCGAGGTTTCGAGAATAGGCTGCCCCACCGCTTCGGCCACGGCCAAGCATTCGCTGTACAGCGCATGCATAAATTCACTGCCGCCCTCGCCTGCGACGATAGCGCCGACGCTCGCCCGCATCAGGCAGGTGCCCGCGGCGAGCGCGGTCAGGAAGCTGTACTTGACCCAGAGTTGCTGGTCGATGTCTGGCGAGGCCAGATGATCGAGGCCGGCCTGCCCGCACGACCGCGCGAAGTTGCGTACGCGGACGCTGTCGGGGCTGCCTTCGCGCTCGCCGAAGGTGATCGATGCCGGTTTGCCGAGATGCAGCACCTCTCCGTTGGGGCCTTTCATTGCACTGATGAAGCACAACCCGCCGAGCACGCGTTCGTGGCCGAAGCGCGCATCCAGCGCCGCGTAATGCAGCAGGCCGTTGAGGATCGGCATGACCGTGGTCTGCGGGCCGACCGCCGGAGCGATGGCGTCGAGCGAGCTGTCCAGGTCATAGGCCTTGCAGCTGAGCAACACCAGGTCGAATGACTTTTCGGTCGCCAGCGTCTTCAGTTCTTCGGCGACAGCATGCACAACCGGGAAATCCGCATCGCCGAGCGAACTGCGGATCTGTAGGCCATGCCGTTCGAGCTGCGTCGCGCGTGCCGGGCGTACGAGGAAAGTAACATCGGCGCCGGATTGGGCGAGACGGCCTCCGAAATATCCGCCTGTACCGCCGGCGCCCAGGATAAGAATGCGCATGGAGAATTCTCTCTTTTGAGTGGACTGCCGAATTTCCAGGGCTACCGATCCACCGTTGCCGCTGCCGCGCCCGCCGCCAGGACCTCATCGATCTCTCGCTTGATCTCGAGGCAGTCCTCGTCGTAGCGGACTTTGCGATCCTGATCTTGCACCGAATGCGATTGCGACTCGTATTGGCTGTTACCCATCCGCATCAACTCTGCAGTGCTTCGAAAACCGGCTTCCATGCCCTCCAGGTACATCTTCTGGTCCAGCGCCACGCCGGTGCGGCGCACGACGCGCTCCGCCCGGTTGACGAATGCAACGGCCAGCGCGATTCCGGTCTCCCGGGGCAGATCGCAGTAGCGGGCCTGTGCCAGCTGCGTGCCGTCGACTTTCGCCTGTTGATAAAGGTCCGCGCCAAACTGCTCGGCGGCACTTTCGGTGCTTTGTGTCGGACCATCCTCTGCGGAAGCAGCAATCGGGCTTTCGTCGTAATCGGTCCGGTAGATTTGGTGCAGCGAATCGAAATCAATTCGAGCCAGTCGACAGGCCTCCGCCTGCATTTCCGGCGCGGTCTCTAAAGTATCCACGGCCAGCCTTTCCTGCATCGCCGATACGCCCGCCTGGAATGCGTCCGCGTATTCGGCCGCATCGAAGGACTCGCTGGCGGCGGCCGTCCGCGCGATCTCTTGCGCTTTCATCTCCCGCTCCAGACGTTCGATCTCCACTTCCGGAAACCTGCAACTGCGTGCCGTGGCGATTATTTCGCCATAGGCCTGGATCAATGAGGTTTCGCCTTCCTGAGCATACTGACTGAGCCGCGTCTCCAGCGACTCCTCGGGCACCTGTGCCTGCAGCAACAGCAACAACCACAAAGCACTCACGCCATCAACTCCGCAAGCCCACACCTCGCTTCAGCAACCACAACCCCAGCCCCCCCAGCACCCCCACGAAAACCAGCATCAGCGCATAAGCCACCCACACCGGCACATCGCTGGTGCCCAGCAACCCATAACGGAACGCGTTGACCATGTAGAAGATCGGGTTGGCATGGGTGGCGGCTTCGGCCCAGCCCGGCAGCAGCTTTACCGAATAGAACACGCCGCCCAGATAGGTGAGCGGGGTCAGGATGAAGGTCGGCACGATGGCCACATCGTCGAACTTCTTCGCATACACCGCGTTGATGAAACCGGCCAGCGAGAAGATGGTGGCACCCAGCAGCACCGTGGTCAGGGTGATGAAGGGATGCGGCACGCGCACCTTGGTGAAGAACATGGCGATCACCAGCACGATGGCGCCGACCATCAGCCCGCGCAGTACCGCGCCGGCCACGTAGCCGCCCAGGATCACCCAATTGGGCATCGGGCTGACCAGCAGTTCCTCGATATGGCGGCCGAACTTGGCGCCGAAGAAACTGGAGGAGATGTTGCCGTAGCTGTTCTGGATCACGCTCATCATCACCAGACCGGGGACGATGAACTCCATGTACGTGTAGCCGCCCATATCGCCGATACGCGAGCCGATCAGACCACCGAAAATCAAGAAGTACAGCGTCATGGTGATCGCTGGCGGCACCAGGGTCTGGCCCCAGATACGCAGGATGCGCATGATCTCGCGGCGCACGATGGTGCCCAGGGCGACGAAGTTTTTCTGCAACGCGGTCGTCTCGCTCATGCCGCCTGCTCCCGCTTGGCCGCTGCTTCATCGCCGGTCAGGCGCACGAACAGCTCCTCCAGCCGGTTGCTCTTGGTGCGCATGGAGCGCACGCGGATACCGGCCTCGCCCAATGCGGCGAACACGCGGTTGAGATCCATCGCGCGCGGCATGTCCAAATCCAGGGTATGGCCGTCGGTGGACATCAAGGTGGTGCCTTCGATCGCCGGCAGCTGCGCCGGCAGTTCGCCATCGATATCGAACACGAAACCTTCCACGTCGAGCTTGGCCAGCAACGCGCGCATCGGCCCCTGCTCGACGATGGTGCCGCGGTCGATAATCGCCACGTTGCGGCACAGGCTTTCCGCTTCCTCGAGATAGTGCGTGGTGAGGATGATGGTGGTGCCCGCAGTATTGATGTCCTTCAACGTCTTCCACATGCCGCGGCGGATCTCGATATCCACGCCGGCGGTGGGCTCGTCCAGGATCAGCAAGCGAGGACGAGTCATCATGGCCCGGGCGATCATCAGCCGGCGCTTCATGCCGCCTGACAAGGTGCGCGACATGCTGGTGGCCTTGTCCCAGAGCTGGGCCCGCTTGAGTTCTTCCTCGGCGCGAACCAGCGCCTCGGCGCGCGGCAGCCCGTAGAACCCTGCGTAGTTGACCAGGATGTCGAGGGGCTTTTCGAACATGTTGAAGTTCAGTTCCTGCGGCACCAAACCGAGCAGGCGCATGGCGCTGTCGCGGTCCTGGGACAGATTGACGCCGAACACCTCCACTTCCCCGGCCGTCTTGTTGACCAGCGAACTGACGATACCGATCAAAGTGGACTTGCCGGCGCCGTTGGGGCCGAGCAGAGCGAAGAAATCGCCTGGCGCGACCTGTAGCGACACGCCTTTAAGCGCTTGCACGCCGGTGTCGTAGGTCTTGCGCAGGTCGGTGACGGAAAGAGCGGGGGTGGCCGCGGAGGGCGCGGCTTGAGGAGCAACCATATTGGGCCTTGCGGCGCCAACGGGGCGCCCGGAGTATGCAAGCGCTTATTATAGGCGTCCCGTCGGGCCGTCCCCGGCACCAGACTGTTTCGGTTCCGACCCTTGGCCATCGTCCATTTCCCGCTCAAGTTGGTAGAACGCCGCATGCTGGCGCCCTCCGTCGGTCACTACGTGTTCGCGCGTGGCGACGGCCAGCCATTGGATTTCATCCCCGGCCAGTTCATCCAGGTGCATTTCAGCTACGCCGACGGCACCCCCACCAAGCGCAGCTATTCGCTGGCCACCATCCACGATCACGCCATGGGTCCCGGCGAAGGCGTGGAAATCGCGGTCAGCTACGTGGCCGGCGGCGCGGCCACTGCCTTGTTCGAAGGTCTGGAGATCGGCGGCAGTATCGACGCCAGCGGCCCGTACGGACGTTTCTGCCTGATGCCGGGCGACGCCAACAAGCGTTATCTCTTCATCGGCACCGGCACCGGCGTCACCCCTTACCGTGCGATGTTGCCGCAAGTGGAAAAACTGATTGCCGAACGCGGCATCGAAGTAGTGCTGCTGTTCGGCGCGCGCACCTCGGAAGAGTTGCTGTACGGCGATGATTTCCGCGCCTTTGCCGATACCCACCCCCAGTTCCGCTTCGTCCCCTGCTTCTCACGCGAGTTGCCGGAAAACCCCCATGCCGACATGCGCCGCGGCTACGTGCAACAGTTCCTGGCCGAGTTTTCGCCCAACCCGGAAACCGACATCGCCTACCTGTGCGGCAACCCCAATATGGTGGACGCCTGCTTCGAATCGTTGAAGGCCGACGGCCTGCCGATTCCGCAGATCCGGCGCGAGAAGTACGTTTCGTCGAAATGACCGCTTCCCTTCTCCCATCGGCGCCCGAAGGGTGTGCACGGCTGAGAAGGTGCCCGTAGGGCGGATGAGGGCGGGGAGTGACTTGCCGATACGGGTTTCAGAAAGTGATGACGGCCGGTATTCAAAGCTTTACTACAAGCTGAGAGTTCACGCCCTCATCCGTCGCTTCGCGCCACCTTCTCCCGGCGGGAGAAGGAAAAGCCATTGCCCTGCCTTTGGTCACATCCGCCGCCCGTCTCCGTCGTGACAACATAAGGGTCTGGAAGACCGCTCACCGGAGACGCCATGCGTCCGATACTGATTGCTGCTGCCCTGCTTACCCTCGCCTGCGCCGCTGACGCGCAGGCCCGCAAGCTGGGTTCCCTAGAGTTCAAGACCTGCTCGCTGAGCACGCCGTTTTCCGGCGATGCGCTGGCCGCGCAGTGCGCCACGCTGCAAGTGCCGGAAAATCCTGGCGCCCCGAACGGCCGCAAGATAGGCCTGAAAATCGCCTGGATACCCGCCGACAAAGACGATGCGGCCGAGCCCGATCCGGTCTTCATGCTCGCCGGCGGACCCGGGCAGTCGGCGCTGGAAAGCTATCCGCAAACCGCCGGCGCATTCGCCGAAACCCGCAAAAAGCGCCACATCATCCTGGTCGACCAGCGCGGCACCGGCGCCTCCAATGCGCTGACCTGCCAAGAGCCTTTCGACGAAACCCAACTGCCCACGCCGCAGGCCGCCAGCGATTACACCAAGCGCTGCCTGGCCTCGCTGTCCAAACGTGCCGATCCGCGCTTCTACACCACTAGCGAAGCGATCCAGGATCTGGACGCGGTGCGCAAGGCGATCGGCGCCGCGCAGATCAACCTGGTCGGTATTTCTTACGGCACGCGCGTGGCCCAGCAATACGCCGCCCGATATCCGGCCAGCACGCGCACGATCGTGCTCGACAGCGTGGCGCCCAACTCCCTGGTGCTGGGCAACGAGTTTTCGCGAAACCTGGAAGACGCGCTGGATCTGCAGTTCGCGCTCTGCGCCAAGACGCCGGCCTGCGTGCAGCGCATGGGCAACCCACGCGAGAAACTGCGTGCTTTGATGACAAAATTGGAAACCGATCTGCCGTTGGTGACTTATCGCGATGGCATTACCGGCGAAAGCAAGCAGGAAAAGCTCACCCCTGCGCTGGTAGCCGGTCTGGTGCGTATGTACGCCTACATGCCGCTGGCCTCGTCGTTGCTGCCGCTGCAATTGAACGAAGCTGCGAACGGACGCTATGACGCGCTGATGGCGCTTTCGAAAATGTTGGGCGACCAAATGGCAGACAGCATCACCATCGGCATGCAGCTGTCGGTGATCTGCAGCGAGGACGGCAGCGAACTCAAGGCTAACCCCGCCGACGAAGGCACCCTGCTCGGCAACGACTTCTCCCTTTACCTAACCGCACAGTGCGCGGTTTGGCCGAAGGGAACGCGTCCGGCGGGTTTTCGCGCGCCACTGAAGACCGCGGTACCGGCGTTGCTGCTATCGGGCGAATTCGACCCGGTCACCCCGCCACGTTACGGCGATGCGGTGGCAAAGTCGCTTCCAAACGGACGCCATCTGATATTGCGCGGACAGGGCCACAACGTGATCGGTATCGGCTGCGTGCCCAAGCTGATGGGGCAGTTCATCGACACCGCCGATGCCAGAAAACTCGACGCCAAATGCCTGGCCAAGCTGGCCTATACGCCGCCGTTCACCGGCTTTTACGGATGGGAACCATGATCGACGTACAAGCTCTGCATAAATCCTTCGCTTCCGCGAAAACGGTGGTCAAGGCCGTCGATGGCGTCAGCTTCGAAGCGCGCGATGGCGAGATCACCGGCCTGCTCGGCCCCAATGGTGCCGGCAAGACCACCACCTTGCGCATGCTTTATACGCTGATGAAGCCCGACAGCGGCCGCGTGTTGGTCGACGGACACGATACGGCGACCGAAGCCGAAGCGGTAAGGCGAGCGCTAGGCGTACTGCCCGATGCGCGCGGCGTGTACAAGCGCCTGACCGCGCGCGAGAACATCACCTATTTCGGCGAACTGCATGGATTGGATGCGGCCACGATCGCGACTCGCACCGAGAGCCTGGTGCAAGCGTTGAACATGCAGGACTTCATCGACCGGCGTACCGAAGGCTTCTCGCAGGGTCAGCGCACCAAGACCGCGATCGCGCGCGCACTGGTCCATAACCCCGGCAACGTGATCCTGGACGAGCCCACCAACGGCCTGGACGTGATGACCACGCGAGGCCTGCGCGAATTCCTCAAGCAGCTGCGTGCGGAGGGGCGCTGTGTGGTCTTCTCCAGCCACATCATGCAAGAGGTCGCCGCGTTGTGCGACCGCATCGTGATCATCGCGCGCGGACAGGTGGTGGCCTCGGGCACCGCCGACGAACTGCGCGCGCTGACCGGCGAGGACAATCTGGAAGACGCATTCGTGAAAGCGATCGGCTCGGAAGAAGGACTACTCGCATGAAATCCTTTCGCGCCCTGATGACCGTGATGCGCAAGGAATTGCGCGACATTTTCCGCGACCGCCGCACCCTGCTGCTTGCGCTGGGGCTCAGCCCGTTGCTCACGCCGCTGTTGATCATCGGCCTGGGCACGCTGGGAGAAAGCCGCGCGCGCAGCCAGACAGAAAAGCCCTTGGAACTGCCCGTGGTCGGACGCGAGCACGCGCCCAACCTGATCGCCTGGCTGGAAGGCCAGAACGTCGTCATCAAGACGCCGCCGAAAGACATCAATGCGGCCATCGCTAACCAAGAGGAGGACGTAATCCTGCGGATCGGTCCGGAATTCCCCGAGCAGTGGAGGAAAAGTCTGCCCGCTCCGCTGGAGATCATCCAGGACAGCACACGCCAGGATGCCGAGATTCCGGTGCGGCGCCTGCGCGGACTGCTTGACGCTTATGGCGGACAGACCGGGGCGCTGCGCTTGCTGGCACGCGGGATCAGTCCCGGCACGGCGACGGCCTTGCAAGTACGGCAGACCGACTTGGCCACGCCCGAAGCGCAACGCGGTCGCATGCTCTCTTTTATCCTGCCTTACTTCCTCATCATCAGCGCTTTCCTCGGCGGCGTCTCGCTCATCCTTGATGCGACTGCGGGCGAGCGCGAACGTCAATCGCTGGAGCCTCTGTTGGCGACACCGGCACCGCGCGGGGCCATCGTCAGCGGCAAGATCGCCGCGGCATGCGTGATCGCATTGATCTCGCTGCTGCTCACCTTGCTAGCGTTCAAGTTGGGGGCCTTGCTGTCGCCGTCGGTAGGCCGACAGATGGAGGTCAGCTTCACGGCCATCGCCAAACTGCTCCTGATTCTGGTGCCGATGGTGTTCATCGGCACTACGCTGCTGACCTATCTCGCCGCTGCGGCCAAGAGCATGAAGGAAGCGCAGAGTCACATGACCTGGCTGATGCTGCTGCCAATGCTTCCGACCATCGTGCTGATGGTGAACCCGGTGAAGACCCAGCTCTGGCAGTTCGCGGTGCCTTTCCTTGCGCAGAACCAGTTGATCCTGAAAGTGGTCCGCGGCGAAATGATCACGATGCAGCAATGGGCGCTCTACCTGGCAGCCGGCTTTGGACTGGCGGCGATCCTGTGGTTCGCGGCGACGCGGCGGTATCAGCAGGAACGATTGGCTATCTCGGGTTAGTTCCAGCTCGATCCGACTGAGCAACTCAGAGCAGCCGAGAAAACTGGTCGGGCCAGGAAAAATACGGGCCGTCATCCCGGCGAATGCCGGGATCCAACTTCCAGTTGATTCAATGTCGGACCGTGTGCCATAAGAAACCAACATGCGATGTATAGGAGCGATGCGCTAGGGCGGCACACGTTCGTATTGAAGTGTTTCTCTATCCCGCATCGAAACACTTCACTTTCCACTGCTAACCCGCCGCCCTGGCGCTGTGGGTTGGGTCCCGGCATTCGCCGGGATGACGGTCTTATTTTTTCCTGGGCGTTTGCTTGTTTGCCTGCAATCCGGCTTCCGTCATCGCAGCCCACGCGGCGTCCACGCCGAATTCCTCCCTGCTCGAACAAAAAGGCCGGCTTGCGCCGGCCTCTCGTCAACATTGCGTCGTGCATCAACCCGGATTGAAAGCCAGAGTGCGGCGCGTGGTGGTCGGCGCATCGATGGGTTCGAACTTCCAGCGACGCACGGCGTTCAAGGCTTCGCGATCGAAGACGCGCGGCGGGCTAGCGCGCACCACGCGCGCATTGGTCACCGAGCCGTCGGTACCCACGGTGATCTCCACCAGCACTTCACCGGCGGTGCCGGCACGCAAGGCTTCGGGCGGGTAACGCGGCGACGGCGAACTGACCACCTTCAGCGAGGCGCTGCTGGCAGCTGGTTTGGCCGTGGCCGGCGTAGCGGCAGCGGTGCGAGTAGCGGCTTCACGCTGAGCAGCGGCAGCGGCTTCACGCTGGGCAGCGGCGGTGCGCTCGGCTTCAGCCGCACGTGCAGCGTCCTGCTGCTGCTGAGTCGCCAGAGCCGCGGCAGCGGCGCGCTGCTGTTCGGCCTGTTGAGCCAGACGCTTTTCTTCCAGCACCTTGGCTTCGGCGTCGGTGACTTCCTTGGTTTTTTCAGTTTCCGCGCGTGCCGCCACGGCCAGCTGCGCGTTGGCGATGGTTTGCTTCAGACGCGGCAGCGCCGGCGCCTTGGGATCGGCTTTTTCGAGCAGCGCCGAAAGACGCTGGGCTTCGATGAAGTCCTCACGGCCAATGCTTTGTTCGGTAGCGATCAGCGTATAGGGCATCAGATCGGTCAATGCGCTGGTCACGGCCGGGTCGCTGGGCAGTTTGTCGCGCAGCGCCAGGTAGTACTCCATGGCGTTGTCGCCGCCCGGAGCATAGATGCGGTTCTCGCTCAGCGCCTTGGTGGCCGCGGCACGCAGTTGTTCGGCGCTCATCGCCTGAACCTGCGCCGATACGGCCGGTGCGGGTGCGGCCGCTACGGGTGCAGCGGTGGGCGTTGTCGTGGTCGCTTCAGTGCCGGCCTGCTCGTCCTTGGAACAGGCCGCCAGCGCGACCACCAGCGACAGCGCAATCCAGCGCGACTTCTTTGAAATCGTGACAACAGACATTCGTTTACTCCCCAGACAAGCAGCAATTGGAAAAAACCCCATACCAGCCAAGCATGAAGCATGCCAGCGCATTTGTCGGCTTCCGCAGGCTCATTTGCCGATGCAGAAAGTGGAAAAAATGCGGCCCAGCATGTCATCCGGCGAAATCCTCCCGGTGATTTCGCCCAAGGCTTCGTGAGCCAGCCGTAATTCTTCGGCGGCTAGCTCCAGCCTTTCGTGATCTAGTTCACGGTTTGCCGTATCCGCGTGTTCCTGCGCCCTGCGCAAGGCGTCGACGTGGCGGCCGCGCGCGGAGAACTCCCCCGCACCGGCCTCCTGCGCATTACCTATGGCCAGACTGCGCAGGCGGGCGTGCAGTGTTTCCAGGCCTCGCCCATCGAGGGCCGACACATGTACCGCGGTCTCGGTGTCTGCCGGTGGCGAAGCCAGCAGGTCGCTCTTGTTATGGATCAGCAGGCGCAGGGGCACCGTCGCCAGCACCTCCGCCACCGCCGACAGCCCCGCAGCGGGGTCGCGCGCGTCCAGCACCACCAGGGCGAGATCCGCGGTTTCCAGTTCGGCGCGTGCGCGGCGCATGCCTTCGCGTTCGATGGCATCGCCGCCCTCGCGCAAGCCGGCGGTGTCCACCAGCGTCAGTTCCAGACCATCCAGGCGCATGGTTTCACGCAAAACATCTCGGGTGGTGCCAGGAATATCGGTGACGATGGCGCGATCGCCGCCGGCCAGGGCGTTCAGCAAGGAGCTCTTGCCGGCGTTAGGCGGACCCACGATCACCGCATGCAGGCCATCGCGGAGTTTGCGGCCGCGTTCAGCGTCGGCCAGCAATCGCGACAGGTCGGCCTGCGCCGCTGCCAGTTTTTCGCGCACGGCTTGCCCGCCGAGCGTGTCGATGGATTCGTCGGCGAAATCGATGGCCGCTTCCACATGCACGCGCAAGGCCGACAAGCTATCGGCGATGGCCTCTACGCGTTGCGAGAACACGCCCTCCAACGCACGCCGGGCCGCGCGCGCCGCGCGCGTGTCGGAGGCGGCGATCAGATCGGCGATCGCCTCGGCCTGGGCCAGGTCCAGCCGGTCGTTGAGGAAGGCGCGTTCGCTGAACTCGCCCGGGCGCGCATGCCGCGCCCCCAGCGCGCAGGCGCGCATCACCAGTTGCTGCAGCACGACCGGACTGCCGTGCGCCTGCAACTCGACCACGTCTTCGCCGGTGAAGCTGTTGGGCGCGGGAAAGGACAGCGCCAGGCCATCGTCGATGGGCTCGCCGTCATGTTCGGAGAAGCGCACGTGATGCGCGTAGCGCGGGCGCAGTTTGCGCCCACATATGCTCTCGGCGATGGCGCGCGCGCGCGGACCCGACAAGCGCACGATGCCGACGCCGCCCGCGCCCGGCGCAGTGGCGACAGCGACGATGGTGTCTGCATTCGGATCGATCGTGGGCGCGGGAGCAATCATCGGGTAGAAGTCTTGCATATTCCCGAACGCGAATTTGTTCAGTAAAGAAGGAACCCGCCTTTCGGCGGGTTCCTTCGTGTTGCCGATACGACCGCTTACTTCTCGGTCGTCTTCTTTTCTATCGCCTTGCCCTTGGCTTCGGGCGCAGCCAGCGGCTTGCCGTGCTTCTTGCCGACCCACCACTGCTGCAGCAGACCCAGGCTGCCGTTGGTCACCCAGTAGAGCACCAGGCCCGACGGGAAGAAAGCCATCGTCACGCCGAACACCAGCGGCATGAACTGCATCATCTTCTGCTGCATCGGATCCATGCCGACAGCCGGCGTCATTTTCTGCGTAGTCCACATCACCAGCATGTTGAGTGCCGGCAGGATGAAATAAGGATCGCGCGCGGTCAGGTCCTGGATCCACAGGAACCAAGGCGCCTGCCGCAATTCAACCGATTCGTTGAGCACCCAGTACAGCGCCAGGAAAATCGGCATGGTCACCAGGATCGGCAGGCAGCCGCCCATCGGATTGACCTTCTCTTTCTTGTACAGCTCCATCATCGCCGCTTGCTGCTTGGCGCGGTCTTCGCCGTAACGTTCCTTGAGCTGAGCAACGCGCGGCGCCAGCGCGCGCATCTTGTTGGCGCTCTCGTACTGTTTGTTGGACAGCGGATATAACGCCAGCTTCACCAGCACCACCAGGCCGATGATCGACCAGCCCCAGTTGCCGAATAGCGAATGCAGATGGCTGAGGATCCAGAACAGGCCTTGGCCAATGATGGCGAAGATCGAGAACTGGCTGTAATCGACCGCACGGTCGAGACCGGCCACTCCTTGCGCCTTCATCTGCTGGATCAGCTTGGGACCCACGTACAGGCGCGCATCGGTCGTCACGTGCTGGCCGGGCGCGACATTGAAGCCAGGACCCAGTTCACGGATCAGTGCCCGGCCGGAGATCTGATCGGTTTGCAGTTTAACCTCAGCCTTCTGATCCGGAATCCAGGCGCTGAAGAAGTGATGCTGCAGCATCGCGATCCAGCTGCCCGTCGCGTCCTGATTGAGCTTGCCGTCGTCCATGTACTTGGCGAACTTCAGACGCTCGTACTGCTTCTGCACGCTGTACCAAGTCGCGCCGCTGAAGCTGAAGGATTCCGGATTGGTCATGCCGGTCTTGATCACCGGCGGCCGGCGTTCCAGCTGACGATAGATCGTGCCTTCCCAGGGAGCTCCACCGTTGTTGACCACTTCATCGCGCACGTCCACCGCATAGTTGTCGCGCTTGAGCGTGTAGATTCGGCGAATGACCACGCCCGACGGGCCGTTCCACACGAACGGCACCGACACCGAGGCCGCACCGGGCGCCAGATTCACCACGCCCGACCCATTCTCCGGAACGAAACCACTCAAGTGATTGGGTGCAGGATTTTTGGCGCTGGTCCAGCCGCTTTGCGCCGTGTAGTAGTGCGCCGGATCCTGGGTGAACAACACCACCGGCGGACTGCCCGCGGCCTTGGTTTGCGGATACTTCAACAGCACCGCTTCCAGCACGTTGCCGCCGTCGAGGGTGAGGCGCAGCAGGTCGCTGCTGACCACCACATTCTGTTGTGCAGGAGCTGCGGTAGCGCTGGCGTTGGTGGCAGCGGCACCGACCGCGGGCGCCACGGGCACGCCCGCATTCGCCACCGTTGCGGCGGGCGGCGGTACTGGCGATGCGGAAAGCACCGAGCCGACACTCGCAGGTTGCGGTTGGGTCGTTGAGCTCCCCAACTCGGCAGGCTTGGGCGCATTGAACTTGCCCCACTCCATCCACAACAGGGTCGCCACCATCAGCCAGGCGAAAAACAGGAAGACACGGGTCTGGTTCATCAGGCAGGCATTCTCAACCGGCGGAAACGTCCGGTTTGGGCGTGTTGCGGGAAAGGGAAGGAAGAGGTTTCGTGACCGGCGGCATTGTGCCGGGCGCGGCCGACGCGGGCAATGCACCGGCACGCACCAGCGTGCGCAGAAAAGTCTCGCGCAGCTGCGTATTGTCGGCTTTGCGCGCGGCTACACGGGCGACCACGACATACTCGCCGGCGGGCAACTGCGCGCGCAGCTTTCGGAATTGATCGCGAAATACACGTTTGATGCGGTTGCGGCCCACCGCATTGGGATCGACCTTGCGCGAGACCGCCAGGCCCAGTTTCGCCGGCATTTCGCCGGCCAGCCAATGCAGACTCAGAATCGGGTCGGAAGTGCGGCGGGCCTGTTCGAATACGCGTGCGTATTCGGCGCCCGTGCGTACTCGCGCAGAGGGCGGGAAGTTGGCGTTCATGGGGTCATGCTCATGACCGCGTGCTCATGAAGACGTGCTCATGCCGACATGAACATGCGGACATGAAAAAGTCCGCACAAGGGCTGCGCGGACTTTTTGCAGAAGACAGACATCGATGGATTCGGCCGCAGACGCGGCAGAACCATCAGGCGCTCAGGCGAGTGCGGCCCTTGGCACGACGACGGGCCAGGATCTTGCGGCCATCGGCGGTCTTCATGCGGGCACGAAAGCCATGGTCGCGCTTGCGCTTGAGGTTGCTGGGTTGGTAAGTGCGCTTGGTGGCCATGGGGCCCTCGGGCGGTTTGCGGTGGAAAGAACCGGAAATTCTATAGGTCAAACCCGGTCGCGGTCAACCATGGCGAGGCTTGAGTTGAGAGCGGTCGTAGCGAAGCGCATGGCTATTCAGGTTCCCCGAGGTTTCTCGACGCTGTGGATAACTACCGTGCCGGGTGCCGTCGCATGATAATGTGGCCGACTGTATTTCACCCGCGTCCCACGCCGTTCGATTGCCGCGTGCACGCCCTCTTGAAGAACCGACCGCCACCCTCGATGGATGCCTGGCCCCGCTGCCTCGAACGCCTGGAAGCCGAACTGCCGGCCGAAGATGTCCATACCTGGCTCAAGCCCTTGCAGGCCGAACAGCGCCTCGACGCCATGGTCCTGTACGCGCCCAACGCCTTCATCGTGGAACAAGTGCGGGAGCGCTACCTGTCGCGCATCCAGGATCTGCTAGGGCACTTCGCCGGCCATCGCGACGTATCGGTGGAAATCGGATCGCGGGCGCGCATCGCCGAGCCCGCGCCGTCAGCTTCCGCAGCAGCAGCGGCGAGTTTCGCCGCCAGCGAGCCCTACGCCGGCAATCTGGATTCGCACTACAGCTTCGACAACTTCGTCGAGGGCCGCAGTAACCAGCTCGGCCGCGCCGCCGCCTGGCAGGCCGCGCAGAAGCCGGGCGACCGCTCGCACAATCCGCTGCTGTTGTACGGCGGCACCGGCCTGGGCAAGACTCATCTGATGTTCGCCGCCGGCAACGAACTGCGCCGGCAGAACCCGAATGCGCGCGTGCTGTACCTGCGTTCGGAACAGTTCTTCAGTGCGATGACCAAGGCCCTGATCGAGAAATCGATGGACCAGTTCAAGCGACGTTTCCAGCAAGTGGATGCGCTGTTGATCGACGACATCCAGTTCTTCGCCGGCAAGGACCGCACCCAAGAAGAGTTCTTCCACACCTTCAACGCGCTGTTCGACGGCCGCCAACAGATCATCCTTACTTGCGACCGCTATCCGCGCGAAGTGGAGGGCTTGGAGCCGCGATTGAAGTCGCGGTTGGCCTGGGGCCTATCGGTGGCGATCGAGCCGCCGGATTTCGAGACCCGTGCGGCCATCGTGTTAGCCAAGGCGCGCGAACGTGGCGCGCAGATTCCCGACGATGTCGCCTTCCTGCTGGCCAAGAAGATGCGCTCCAACGTACGCGATCTGGAAGGTGCGTTGAACACCCTGACCGCGCGCGCCAACTTCACCGGCCGCGCCATCACCACCGAATTCGCCCAGGAAACGCTGCGCGATCTGTTGCGCGCGCAGCAGCAAGCCATCAGCATCCCCAACATACAGAAGACCGTGGCAGACTATTACGGTCTGCAGATCAAGGATTTGCTGTCCAAGCGACGCACGCGCTCCCTGGCGCGCCCGCGGCAGGTAGCGATGGCCTTGGCCAAGGAACTGACCGAACACAGCTTGCCGGAAATCGGCGACGCCTTCGCCGGTCGCGACCACACCACCGTTTTGCATGCCTGCCGGCAGATCCGCAACCTGATGGAAACCGACGGCAAGCTGCACGAGGACTGGGACAAACTGATCCGTAAGCTCAGTGAGTAACTAACCTCAGGCTCTGTGGACAAGTTGGGGATTAAAATCGCCTCCAAAGTTATCCACAAGTTGCACCAGTGCTCCAGCGTTCTTGATACACGGCTTCGAGTAGCCTAAAAACGAATATGATTCAAAGGGTTGCGTAGCTTCTCCACCGAAATCTGCGAAACCATCACCACCAGTTTTTGATTTAATACTCTTTCAAGATCCAGTGCATAAGGGGCCAGCACCACATGCGTTTCAGTCTGCAACGCGAAGCATTCCTGAAGCCGTTGGCGCAAGTCGTCAACGTGGTCGAACGCCGGCAGACGTTGCCGGTCCTCGCCAACTTCCTAGTCCAGGTGCAGGGCGGGCAACTCTCGCTCACCGGCACCGACCTGGAAGTCGAGATGATCGCGCGCAGCGCAGTCGACGACGCCCAGGACGGTGAAACCACTATCCCGGCACGCAAGCTGTTCGAGATCATCCGGGCCCTGCCCGACGGCAGCAAAATCACCGTCAGCCAAACCGGGGACAAGGTCACTGTCTCGGCCGGGCGCAGCCGTTTCACCCTGGCCACGTTGCCGGCCAACGATTTCCCTTCGGTGGACGAAGTCGAAGCCACCGAACGGGTCAACGTGCCGGAAGCGGCACTGAAGGAGCTGATCGAGCGCACTGCGTTCGCCATGGCCCAGCAGGACGTGCGTTATTACCTCAACGGCTTACTGTTCGATCTGGGCGACAAATTGCTGCGCTGCGTGGCCACCGACGGCCATCGCTTGGCGCTGTGCGAAACCCCGCTGGAAGGCGCCGCTGGCGCCAAACGCCAGATCATCGTGCCCCGCAAGGGTGTGACCGAACTGCAGCGCCTGCTGGAAAACGGCGACCGCGAGTTGGAGCTGGAAATCGGCCGCAACCATATTCGGGTGAAGCGCGACGATGTGACCTTCACTTCCAAGCTGATCGACGGTCGTTTCCCCGATTACGCCGCGGTGATCCCGATCGGTGCCGACCGCGAGGTCAAGTTGGATCGCGAGGTTCTGCGTGCGGCTCTGCAGCGCGCCGCCATCCTATCCAACGAGAAGTACCGCGGCGTCCGCGTCGAGGTATCTCCGGGCCAGCTGAAGATCAGCGCACACAACCCGGAGCAGGAAGAAGCCCAGGAAGAGATCGAGGCCGATACCAAGGTCAGCGATCTGGCCATCGGCTTTAACGTCAATTACCTGCTCGATGCACTCTCCGCCCTGCGCGACGAGCACATTATCATCCAGTTGCGGGACGCCAATTCTTCAGCCCTGGTGCGTGAAGCCAGCAGCGAGAAGTCCCGGCATGTGGTGATGCCACTGCGCCTGTGATTTCAATCGCGTTCCACGTGAAACATTCTCGACGCCCGGAACTCTCCGGGCGTTCTGATTTTACGAACAGGGGTTTCTCCATTTTCAGCAGTAGCCTTCCGGCCCGGCGCTCTCCTGGAAGGGTCGAACCTTGCAGGTGATCCGCCTTACCGCTGCCGGCTTGCGACGCTTCGAGAGCGTGGCGATCGAGCCTGCCGCCGGCCTCAACCTAATTACCGGCGACAACGGCGCTGGCAAGACTAGCCTGCTAGAAGCGCTGCACCTGATGGCCTACGGACGCAGTTTCCGCGGGCGGGTGCGGGACGGGCTGGTGAGGACGGGCTCAGACGCCGTCGAAGTCTTCGTCGAGTGGCGGGAAGGTCCCGACGCCCGCCATCGTCGCGCCGGTCTGCGCCATACCGGTCAAACCTGGGTCGGACGTTTGGACGGGGAAAACGTGGCCCAGCTCGGCGAACTCTGCGCCGCATTAGCCGTGGTCAGCTTCGAACCGGGCAGCCATGCGCTGGTGACTGGTGGCGGTGAGCCGCGTCGTCGGTTCGTGGATTGGGGGTTGTTCCACGTGGAACCCGATTTTCTACCGCTGTGGCGCCGTTACGCCCGCGCCCTGAAACAACGCAACGCCTTGCTAAAGTCCGGTGCCGGCGGGCAGCAGCTGGACGCTTGGGACCACGAGCTGGCCGAAGCCGGTGAACCCCTGACCCGTCACCGCCGGCAATATCTGGAGCAGCTTCAGATCCGCCTGTCCGCAGTCGCTGCAGACCTGGTGCCGGCGCTTGGCGTCAGCAATATCGAGTTCCAGCCCGGATGGCGCAGCGGTGAGCTCTCGTTGGCCGATGCCTTGTTGTTGGCGCGGGATCGCGACCGCAGCCTGGGCTATACCTCGGTCGGCCCGCATCGCGCCGATTGGCGGATCGACTACGCCGGCCACCCCAACCGAGAAGCCCTGTCGCGAGGCCAAGCCAAGCTGTCGGCCCTGTCCGCGCTGTTGGCGCAGGCCGAGGATTACGCCCAGCGCCGTGGTGAGTGGCCAATCGTCGCTCTGGACGATCTTTCCTCGGAGCTGGACCGCAAGCACCAGCAGCGCGTGCTGCAGCGCCTCCTGTCCAGCGGTGCCCAGATCTTTATTACTGGCACCGAACCCCCTGTCGCCCTGGAAAGCCTCGAGGCGACGCTAGCGTTGTTCCACGTGGAACAAGGCCAAATCCTGCGTCGCTGAGCACGCGGTAGATCGGGGCTACACCCTCGACGCACGGAACCCCTACTTCTACGTATGTCGGGGGCGTAGCCCCGACCTACCCGACCCCGGCCGCGGAGGGCTTCAAACCCGCCGAAATGCTATAATTTGTGCTTCACTCCCTATAGCTAATGTGTGGCACAGCAGATTCGCGAAACACCCGCGAATCCGGGCCGGCACAGGAGCGCAGCAGGCGATACGAAGCGCATGACCGAAGAAACCACCCCAGTCCCCGCCCCTAACGGCAATTACGATTCCAGCAAGATCACCGTCCTGCGCGGCCTGGAGGCCGTCCGCAAGCGCCCCGGTATGTATATCGGCGATGTGCACGACGGCACCGGCCTGCACCACATGGTGTTTGAGGTGGTGGATAACGCCATCGACGAAGCCCTCGCTGGCCATGCCGACGATGTGGTGGTGAAAATCCTGGAAGACGGCTCGGTCGCCGTGTACGACAACGGCCGCGGCATCCCGGTCGACATCCACAAGGAAGAAGGCGTTTCCGCGGCCGAAGTCATCATGACCGTGCTGCACGCCGGCGGTAAGTTCGACGATAACAGCTATAAGGTTTCCGGCGGCCTGCACGGCGTCGGCGTCTCCGTGGTCAATGCCTTGTCCGAACATTTGTGGCTGGACGTGTGGCGCGACGGCTTCCACTGGCAACAGGAATATTCGCTGGGCGAACCGCTGTATCCGCTCAAACAGCTAGAAGCTTCGGACAAACGCGGCACCCTGCTCCGTTTCAAACCAGCGGCCTCGATTTTCACCGATGTCGAGTTCCACTACGACATCCTGGCCAAGCGTTTGCGCGAGCTGTCGTTCCTCAATTCGGGCGTCAAGATCACGTTGAGCGACGAGCGCGGCGAAGGTCGTTCGGACCTGTTCCAGTACGAAGGCGGCATCGCTTCCTTCGTCGAACACCTAGCGCAGTTGAAGACCCCGCTGCACCCCAACGTGATCTCGGTGACCGGCGAGCAGAACGGCATCACTGTCGACGTCGCCTTGCAATGGACCGACGCGTACCAGGAAACGATGTTCTGCTTCACCAACAATATTCCGCAGAAGGATGGCGGCACCCACCTGATCGGTTTCCGCGCCGCGCTCACCCGCACGCTGACCAATTACATCGAACAGAACGGCATCGCCAAGCAGGCCAAAGTCGCCTTGTCCGGCGACGACATGCGCGAAGGCATGATTGCCGTGCTGTCGGTCAAGGTGCCCGATCCCAGCTTTTCCTCGCAAACCAAGGAAAAGCTGGTCAGTTCCGAGGTGAGGCCGGTCGTTGAGAGCACGTTCGGCGCACGTTTGGAGGAGTTCCTGCAGGAACACCCCAACGAGGCTCGCGCCATCGCCGGCAAGATCGTCGATGCCGCCCGCGCCCGCGAGGCCGCGCGCAAGGCCCGCGACCTGACTCGCCGCAAGGGCGCGCTGGATATCGCCGGCCTGCCCGGCAAGCTCGCCGACTGCCAGGAAAAAGATCCCGCCTTGTCGGAACTGTTCATCGTCGAGGGCGACTCCGCCGGTGGCTCCGCCAAGCAGGGGCGCAACCGCAAGAATCAGGCGGTATTGCCGTTGCGCGGAAAAATCCTCAACGTCGAGCGCGCGCGCTTCGATCGCATGCTCGCCTCTGCCGAAGTCGGCACGCTGATCACCGCGCTGGGCACTGGCATCGGCCGCGACGAATACAACCCGGACAAGCTGCGCTATCACCGCATCATCATCATGACCGACGCCGACGTCGATGGTTCGCACATCCGCACCTTGCTGCTGACGTTCTTCTACCGTCAGATGCCGGAGCTGATCGAGCGCGGCCACATCTACATCGGCCTGCCGCCGCTGTACAAGTTGAAGCAGGGCAAGCAGGAGATGTACATGAAGGACGATGCTGCGCTCAACGTCTACCTCGCCAACAGTGCGGTGGAAAACGCCGGTCTGATTCCCGCCGAAGGCGAGCCGCCCATCACCGGCGAAGCGCTGGAGAAACTGCTGCTGTCCTTCGCCGGCGCGCGCGAAGCGATCGCGCGCAACGCGCATCGTTACGATGCGATCCTGCTGGAATCGCTGATCGATTTTTCGCCGCTGGATGCCGCGCATCTGGCGCAGAACGTCGATGAGCGCCAGGAGCTCGACTCGCTGGAGAAAAAGCTCAACCGCGGCGGCATCGGCAGCGCGCGTTACGCATTGACCCTGCAGGAAGCGACCGAACATCGTCCTGCCGCGTTGCTGTCCACCCGCAAGCATATGGGCGAGGAACTGACCCAAGTGCTGCCGCTGTCGGCGTTCGAAGTGGGCGAGCTGCGTCCGTTGCGCGAAGCCGCGGCCGTGCTGCACGGATTGATCCGCGCGGGCGCGCAGATCGTGCGCGGCAACAAGACCCAGCCGATCTCGAGTTTTGCCGAAGCCCAGGCATGGTTGCTCGACGAAGCCAAGAAAGGACGCAGCATCCAGCGCTTCAAGGGACTGGGCGAAATGAATCCGGAGCAGTTGTGGGATACCACGGTGAATCCGGATACGCGTCGCTTGCTGCAGGTCCGAATCGAGGACGCGGTCGCCGCCGACCAGATCTTCAGCACGCTGATGGGCGACGTGGTGGAACCGCGGCGCGAGTTCATCGATGCCAATGCTTTGAAGGTTTCCAATCTCGACGTCTGAAATGAGCGTGGATCCGGCACTGGAATTGCATCGGGCGTTGCCGCCGCCGCGGCTCGCACGCCCGATCGCCGGATTCTTTCTGGATCTGGCCATCGCCATCGGCGCGCTGCTGATCCTCTCGCTCGCCTGCGGCGCAGTCTGGGCCGCGTACAAGGGCGTGCAGATCGCGATTCAAGGAGGCGCTCTCGATCCGGCCAGCCTCATGCGCCTGCTGGGCGAGCCCGGCGCCATCGCGGTGATATGGATGACACTGGTCAGTACTGGCGGCGCGGCGTTGCTGGTCTATTACTGGCGTCGTCGGGCCACGCGCGAAGAACGCGCTGTCTCCCGCCAAGCCGCCCGACGCATCGGCACCTGGGGCTGGGTGGTGGCGACTGCCACGGCCACCTTTGTGGTCAGTTCGGCCATCAGCTTCCTGGGTCAGCATTTCGGCATTAGGTCTCAACCCACCAACCTGGCGGTGATCGAAGCGGCTTACGTCGCTAGCCCGGTATTCATGTTGCTGTTCGGCGTGCTCGTCGCGCCGGCTTACGAAGAGTTGCTGTTTCGCCGGGTGCTATTCGGCAGGCTGTGGGCGTCCGGGCGTCCCTGGCTCGGTGTGCTGCTGAGCAGCGCCGCCTTCGCATTGATGCATGAAATCCCTGGTACCACGGGCAACAGCTGGCAGGCCACGGGCGTGCTCTGGCTGACTTATGGCTTTCTGGGCGCCGCCTTCGCATTCGTGTATTGGCGTACCCGCACGCTGTGGGCCGCGATCGGCGCCCACGCGCTGAACAATGCCATAGCGCTGGCTCTGTTGAACCTGTCCGCAGGCAGCTGAAAGCCCGAAGTTTGACGAAAAGTTAAGACGCCACTCGCCACACTCTGTATTCACTGGAGGGGCGTTGGATGAAGCATTGGATACTATCGGCCGCGATCATTGCCGGGCTGGCGGCCTGCGCCACGACAACGTCCTCCACAGGCCGCAGGCAATACGTGGGCGGCGTTTCGGAACAGCAACTCAACCAGCTGGGAGCGCAGGCTTTCGTCGAGGCCAAAACCAAAGGCCCGCTGAGCAACGACGCCAAACAGAACGCCTACGTGCGCTGCGTGGTCGATGCGCTGGTCCGCCAGTTGCCGCCGCAGGCCCAGGGAACGAGCTGGGAAACGGCACTGTTCGCCAATAACGAACCCAATGCGTTCGCGTTGCCCGGCGGCAAGGTCGGCGTCAACACCGGAATTTTCAGCGTCGCCAAGAACCAGGATCAGCTAGCGGCGGTGCTGGCGCATGAGATCGGTCATGTGGTCGAGCGCCATCACGACGAACGCATCACCCGACAGATGGGCGCCTCCGGCGCCGTGCAGCTGCTCGGCGCTCTGGCCGGCGATTACGGCAGCTTGGCGACCCAGGGCGGCAGCCTGCTTGCGCAAACGGGTTTCCTGCTTCCGGGCTCGCGCGTGCAGGAAACTGAAGCCGATGTGGTAGGGCAGCGTTTGATGGCCGAAGCGGGATTCGATCCTGCCCAGGCCGTCAATCTGTGGCAGAACATGATCGCTTCGGGCGGCGGCCGTCCACCCGAATGGCTGTCCACCCACCCCAACCCCGAATCGCGTATTCAAGAACTGCGCAGCCGTGCCGGAACGCTTGCGCCAACCTATCAGCAGGCGCGCGCTTCCGGGCGCGTTCCAAAGTGCGGGTGAGTGCAGAATTTGCTGCTTTGCACCACCCAACCCATTTTCTCAACCCTGTTCCCGAGCCCTAGCTGTTTCTGTTAGCTTTGCCGCCCCCGTGCCTGGGCCGGCGGCATTCGAATCGGTCTTTGCAGTCCCCAAGAGGTGATCTCCATGTTGTTCCGCAATTGCAAACAAGCCTTGCTTTCCTTGGCCATCGTCAGCCTGCTGGGCACTGCCGCCGTCAGCAGCGCAGACGCCCAGACGCGCGAGCGCACGGAGCGCAGCAGCAAGGGCAAGCAGGAAAACATGTATCCCAACGCTACCCGCGAGGAGCCGAAGGCCAAGGGCGCGGCTAAGCTGCAGTCGAAACTGCAGAAGCTGGTGGAGGTGTACAACAAGGACGACTTCGCCAACACCCGCAGCCAGGCCGATGAAATCCTGGCCAATCCGGCGGCCACCGATTACGACAAGGCCGTCGCCGCGCAGCTCGCCTCGCAGGCGGCCTACAACCTGGACGATACCGCCGCCACGATCGCCTACCTGAAGCAGGCGCTGCAGCTCAATGCCCTCGACAACAACGGCCACTATCAGCTGATGTACATGCTGGCCAGTCTTCAGTTGCAGGAAGAACAGTACGCCGACGGCATGGCCACGCTCGATCGCTATTTCGCCGAGACCAAATCGCAGAAACCCGAAGATCTGGTGCTGAAAGGCCAGGCTCTTTACCAACAGGAAAAATACGCGGAAGCCATCCCGGTGCTGAAACAGGCCATCGAGGCTTCACCGGAGCCCAAGGACAGCTGGCAACAGTTGCTGATGGCTTCTTACGCGGAGGCGGGCCAGCCGGCCGAGGCCACCCAGTTGGCCGAGAAGATCGCGGCCAAGACGCCCGGCGACAAGAAGGCGCAGTTGAACCTGGCCAGCGTGTACCTGCAGGCCGACAAGTTCGACCAGGCGGCGGCCATCCTCGAAAAACTGCGTGCCTCCGGCCAGATGACGGACGAGAAGGAATACCGCCAGCTCTACACCACCTACGCCAATATGGACGGCAAGGAAAAGGAAGTCATCGCCGTGATCAACGACGGCATGCAGAAGGGCGTGCTCAAGCCGGATCAACAGACCTACTTGGCGCTGGCCCAGTCGTACTACTACTCAGACCAGATCGCGCCGGCGATCGACGCTTGGCAGAAAGCCGCGCCGATGTCAAAGGATGGTGAAACCTATCTGAACCTAGCCAAGGTGCTGTGGCAGGAAAACCGCATTCCCGAAGCCAAGCAGGCGGCCAAATCGGCGCTGGAAAAAGGCGTCAAAAAGCCCGAAGAAGCAAAGAAAATCATCGCTTTGCCCTGATTGTGAGAACCGGGAATTAGAGTTCCGGCACCCTGAAAAGATGGTACAGGCGTGGAAGATTGGTATAAGCTCGACACCCCCGCGCCGGAAACGGTTGCGGGCCCCAAATTTTGATGGTGCCGCATCGTCGGCCCAAGAACTGAGCTCACTGGCGCATGGCTGAACAACTGGTCATTAACAACAGGTACCGCGAAGAAGAGCAACCAGGCTTGAACTGGTCGCGAATCATCGGTATCGCTTTCGTCATCGCGTTGCACGTAGCCGCATTCTTGTTGCTGCTGATTCCGGCCGTGGCGCCGCCTGCGGAAAAAGAGCAGGAGCAGAAGACGATCGTGACCATCGTCGATGCGCCGCCGCCGCCGCCCCCGCCGCCGCCGCCGCCGCCGCCGGATGAAACCCCGCCGCCGCCGGTCAAGAACTTGGCGCCGCCGACCCAGACACCATTGCCGCCGCCGCCGGAAGCGCCGCCCATCGATATCGCTGAGCCGCGCCCGAACGACGTCTACACCCCGCCCGCGCCGCCCGCGCCGCCGGCCCCGGTGCAGAACATCGGCGCCAGCGTCGACATCTCGTCCAAAAACATGAATCCGCCCAAGTATCCGCCCGCCGCCGCGCGCGCAGGTATCCAGGGCACCGTGATTCTGATCATCGACGTCGATGCCAGTGGCAATGTCACCAACGTATCGGTCGAGAAGTCCAGCCGCAACCGCGATCTGGACCGTGCCGCCATGGATGCGGCGCGTAAATGGCGCTTCAATCCCGGCAAGCAGGGAGCGCAAAGCGTCGCCGGCCGCGTACGCGTGCCGGTTGACTTCAAGATGTAAAGCGCGGACAAGCTTTAAGCCACACTAGAGTTTAGTCACACCCGCTTTTAGTTGCCCCGCTTTTAGTCGCATGCTCCAAACCAATCCATAAACCGCATCATTCTCATCATCACAAATAAAAGGTAAGCGTCATGCTGCAGGAAACCACCGCCGCTGCTGGAGGCACCAACGCCGCCCAGGCCCTGAACAACATGGGCTTTGAGCACCTTATTAGCGAAATGACCGCCACCCCCGGCTCCTATGTTGTTTCCTGGGTTGTGTTGATCACGCTGCTGATCATGTCCGCCCTGGCCTGGTACTGGACGATCATCAACTTCATCAAGAGCATGCGCCTGAAGGGCCAGGCCGAACGCGTGACCGGAACCTTCTGGGATACGGCCAACGCCCAGGACGCCATCCGCCTGATGGAAGAACAGCCGCGCAACGAGCCGTTCTCCAAGATCGCGCTTGACGCCGCCCAAGCCGCCGCTCACCACCAGCGTAGCGAAGGCTCCAAGCTGGCCGAATCGCTGAACCGTTCCGAGTTCGTCGACCGCGCCCTGCGCCAGGCCGTCACTCGCGAGAGCTCCAAGTTGCAGGCCGGTATGACCGTGCTGGCGACCGTTGGCGCGACCGCACCGTTCGTGGGTCTGCTGGGTACGGTGTGGGGCATCTACGGCGCCCTGATCCGCATCGGCGCGACCGGTCAGGCTTCCATCGACGCAGTGGCCGGCCCGGTGGGCGAGGCGCTGATCATGACCGCGCTCGGCCTGTTCGTCGCGATCCCGGCGGTGTTGGCGTACAACTTCTTCAACCGCACCAACAGCGCCACCAACGCCAAGTTCGACACCTTCGCACACGACCTGCACGACTTCTTCGCCACCGGCTCGCGCGTCCGCTAAGCCTGCGTCGAATTCGAACAGATCAATAACGGAGCCCGAGAATGGCCTTCAGTAGTGGTAACGATAGCG